>Ga0315320_10000431_pt1 | contig 34629 bp, 4 predicted proteins | sample M140m21515metaG_FD_203458 | JGI IMG/M metagenome (GOLD analysis project Ga0315320, IMG submission 203458) | Ammonia-oxidizing marine archaeal communities from Monterey Bay, California, United States - M1 40m 21515 | ecosystem: Environmental > Aquatic > Marine > Coastal | place: USA: California... | reverse complement strand
AAAAATGGAACAAGATTCGTCAAATAATCATAAAATTTCACCTATACACCGAAAGGCGCTTGATATTTTTACACTTTCCAGTCAAATTTCAAGATATATACTTCCAGATTTAGCAAAATTACAATCCAACGGATTTGAAGATCCAAATATTTATTTCACAGGTGATATTATTCAACAATCAAACTCGCTGGTTCCTGAGATTGTGGAAGCTGAAAGAAAATCTTTTTCAGAAGAACGTCAAGAACACCTTCTTTCAATTTCTCGTTTAACTAGTGTTATTGATAAAAATTGTGAGCGTTTGGAATCCATTAATAGTAACGGAAAAGATTTTCTACCAATTTTAAGAGATGAGATTAAAAAGTTTAGACAATTACAACACGTTTGGATGTTGACTCTTTAAAATTAATTTTTACATATTTCTTCTATACTGACCTCCTACTTCAAATAAAGCATTTGTAATTTGTCCAAGAGTACAAGTTTTACAAACTTCCATTAATGATTCAAAAATGTTATCATTGGTTATGGCTGTATTCTGTAATTGTTTTAAAAGCTCTGAAGTATTCTTTTCTGACGATTTATGTAGGTTTTTAATTACTTTGATCTGGTGTTTTTTCTCTTTCTCTGTGGCCCTTATAACCTCTCCTGGAATAATGGTAGGAGAACCTTTGCTACTTAAAAAGGTATTGACACCGATGATAGGAAATTCGCCATTGTGCTTCAAGGTTTCATAGTACAAGCTTTCCTCTTGTATCATACTCCGTTGGTACATGGTCTCCATTGCCCCAAGAACACCTCCTCTTTCTGTTATCCGATCAAATTCTTTTAAAACTGCTTCCTCAACTAAATCTGTTAATTCTTCAATAATAAAAGAGCCTTGAATTGGATTTTCATTTTTTGTTAAACCTAATTCCTTATTAATGATTAGTTGTATGGCCATAGCTCTTCTAACACTTTCCTCTGTTGGTGTGGTTATCGCCTCATCGTAAGCATTGGTATGTAACGAATTACAATTATCATTAATTGCGTACAGTGCTTGTAGTGTCGTTCTAATATCGTTAAAATCAATTTCTTGAGCATGTAATGATCTTCCTGATGTTTGTATATGATATTTTAACATTTGTGCCCTCGAATTTGCTCCATATTTAAACTTTAATGCTTTTGACCAAATTTTACGAGCAACCCTTCCTATCACCGAATATTCTGGGTCTATTCCGTTACTAAAAAAGAAAGACAGATTTGGACCAAACTTATTGATATCCATTCCTCTAGACAAATAATACTCAACGTACGTAAATCCGTTTGCCAGTGTAAAAGCTAATTGAGTAATTGGATTAGCTCCTGCCTCCGCTATATGATATCCAGAAATAGAGACTGAATAAAAATTACGAACCTCTTTTTCAATAAAATACTCTTGAACATCCCCCATTAATCGCAAAGCAAATTCGGTTGAAAAAATACAGGTATTTTGTGCTTGATCTTCTTTTAAAATATCTGCTTGAACAGTTCCTCTAACTTGTTTTAGCGTGTCAAATTTTATTTTATTATAAATAGTATCAGGTAACACTTGATCACCGGTAACTCCTAACAGCATTAATCCTAAACCATCATTCCCTTCAGGAATAGCGCCTTGGTATTTTGGTCTTTCAACAGCTTTTTCCTTGTATATTTCAGCAATCTTTTTTGCTACTTTATTTTCAAGATCATTTTCTTTGATGTATTTCTCACAATTTTGATCAATGGCTACATTCATAAAAAACCCTAAAAGCATTGGAGCGGGTCCATTGATTGTCATACTCACCGAGGTCATTGCATTGCTTAAATCAAAACCAGAGTATAATTTTTTTGCATCATCCAAGCAACAAATAGAAACACCAGCATTTCCTATTTTTCCGTAAATATCTGGGCGTTTATCAGGATCGTTCCCGTAAAGGGTAACACTATCAAACGCTGTGGATAATCTTTTAGCTGGCATTCCAAGACTTACATAATGAAAACGTCTGTTGGTACGTTCTGGGCCTCCTTCACCCGCAAACATTCGGGTTGGATCTTCTTCGGTTCTTTTAAAGGGATACAATCCGGCAGTAAATGGAAACTCTCCAGGAACATTTTCTTGTAATATCCATTTTAATAAGTCTCCCCATGCTTCGTATTTTGGTAGGGCAACTTTTGGTATTAGTAAGTGCGATAAGGATTCTGTGTGAGTCTGAATATTAATTTCTTTTGACCTTACTTTAAAAGTATACAGGGGTTCTTTATATCGTTTTACTTTTTCGTTCCATCCCAAAATAATTTCCCAATTATGAGGATCAAAATCCATTTTAGTTCGATCAAATTCTTTGAATAATAACTCCAATAGGTTTTGATCTGTTGCATTAGTAATCTCACTAGTCAAAACTTTCTCGTTTAAACCATTTTTTCCTAGATGTGAGAAGCTATTGTTAATACCAAGTATAGAAGTTATTGTCTTATAAATTCCATATAATTTTTGTGCTACCGCTACTTGTTCAATAACCTTAGCATCGTAGTTTCTATTATTTTCTGAAATTTCCGATAAATATCGAACTCTTGAAGGGGGGATCACAAATATCTTTTCAGACATTTCTTCCGATATTTTATAACTGGATTTTAAATTTGTTGCTGTTTTCTCGACCAGTTTATCCATAATAGACTTATAAAGTAAATTCATTCCCGGATCATTAAACTGAGAAGCTATAGTTCCGTAAACTGGTAGTTGATTTTGTGGAATATCCCATAAATTATTATTACGCATGTATTGTTTTTTAACATCACGTAAAGCATCTAAAGACCCCCTTTTATCAAATTTATTAATAGCCACTAAATCGGCAAAATCCAACATGTCTATTTTTTCCAATTGGGTTGCTGCACCAAATTCAGGGGTCATTACATACAGGGAAACATCGCTATGTTCTAATATTTCTGTATCACTTTGACCAATCCCAGAAGTTTCTAAAATAATAAGATCAAACGCTGCTGCTTTTAAAACTTGAATAGCTTCAGATACATATTTAGAGAGTGCTAAATTACTCTGTCTAGTAGCTAAAGATCTCATATACACTCGATCCGAGTTGATAGCATTCATTCGGATTCTATCGCCAAGTAATGCGCCACCTGTTTTTCTTTTGGAGGGATCTACAGATATTAATCCAATTGTTTTTTTAGGAAAATCAATCAAAAAACGTCTTACCAATTCATCTACCAATGATGATTTTCCGGCCCCTCCAGTTCCAGTAATACCAAGGACTGGAATCTTAGAGTTCTCATTTTTTTTATGGATTAGTTGTAAGGTATCTTTTGCAATTGAAGGAAAATTTTCGGCAGCAGATATAATTCTTGCAATTGCACCAGCTTCTTTTTTTTCTATCAAATTAGCTTCATCCGTTAATAAATCGCCTATTGGAAAGTCAGATTTTTCGACCAAATCATTGATCATTCCTTGCAAACCTAATTTTCTACCATCATCTGGCGAATAAATCCTTTCGATACCATAACTATGTAAACTCTCAATTTCAGCTGGTAAAATAACCCCCCCACCGCCACCAAAAATTTTGATGTGGTTGGCACCTCGCTCTTTAAGTAAATCAAACATATATTTAAAATACTCATTATGTCCTCCTTGGTAGGAAGTTAAAGCAATAGCATTTGCATCTTCTTGTATAGCAGTATTAACTACTTCTTCAACACTTCGATCATGGCCTAGGTGTATAACCTCAACTCCAGTTGCCTGGATAATTCGTCTCATAATATTTATAGAAGCATCATGACCATCGAATAAAGAGGCTGCTGTTACGATACGCACTTTATTTTTAGGCTGATATACAGGAATTTTTTGCATGTAAAATAAGTTTTGATTCTTAATTGCAAATCTACAAAAAAAGGAAGTATAATTACTCTTTGTACAGTAAAGCAAAATTTAAATGACTTACGCTAAGGATCTTTAAATACTTGCTGAATTCATTTATAAGAACCATTTAAGTTACGGAAACTTAAGATAATATAATCCTATTTTTTAAAGTCGCTATAAATATTGTTGTATCATTTTTTATGACAGATAATTTTTTGGTCAGGTAATTATTTAGGGTATTAAAAAAGCATTTAAATAATTAATTAGTAGGGTTTTACTAATTAATGTTGTTTTAATTATGATGAGATTAAAAAAAGTAATTAAAAATTAAATAATTTTTCAAATACCATAACAAAACAATTTAAAATTTATTTTACAATATTTATTTTAAATAAATATCGACAAAAAACAAATAACATAGACGAAAAACTAATTTTTTTGTTGATTTAAATAATTTATCACCAATTATAATGGCCTAATATTAAAGCTAATAGGTATTAAATAGGTTTAAAAACAAGAAGTTTCTTTGATATCATTGTTAATAACTTTATTTTGGGGTCCGTTTTTATTTAAAAAAAGAATTAATGTTAAATTTTATACATGTATCAATTATGTATCTTTATTTAACTACAAATAGATTAAATTCGAATAATATTTTTTACGAAAGTAAATCAACATAAAAAAATTATCCTCATGAAATATTTTAAGAAAAATATGCACTATCTTTTAGTGACGCTTTATTTGTTTTCATCACAAATAAATGCCTTCAGTTTTGATAATAATAATGACCTTAATATAGGTATCCCTATTTCTGAAAAAACGTATACCAATAAAACGTATGAAAATAGAGAACATAATAATCTTTTTGTGCCTGTTGCCAATGCAGGTATTTCTGAATCAATATGTTTTGGTGATTCCTATCAAATAGGAGAAGCAGGTGACCTACTTTTATTTGAATACAGTTGGACCTCATCACCCCTGGACACAAATTTTGACGATAATATTCCCAATCCAATGGTGGCTCCAGATGTAACTACCACCTACACAGTAACTGTTACGGAAATTTCTACAGGAGATACTGATACAGACAGTGTCACGATATCCATTATAGAAGTTCCAATAGATGCAGGAAGTGATGCAACTATTTGCGAGGAAGATAGCTTTGTTATTGGAGAAGCTCAAGATGCTGGATATTCTTATCTATGGACTTCAGCACCATTTGATAGTAGTCTAGGTGATACTTCTAATCCAAATCCAACAGTTACACCAACCGAAACTACCATCTATACCCTAAAGAAAACAAGCGACATTTTAGGTTGTTTTAAAGAGGCGTCTGTAACAATAACCGTCGAGCAATTACCCGTAATTAGCGCAGGTAGCGATGATACAATCTGTAGTGATCAAACTTCTTTTACACTTTCCTCTGCTAGTGGACCCGCTACTGGAGTTGCTTACCAATGGCAAGCTATTGGAGGTAATGGATCTTTAAATAATCCAACTTTACTAAATCCTACCTATACAATAGACTCAAATGATACAAGCATAACATTCCAATTAACAGCGCAAAACAACTTGCCAGGTGATAATTGTCCTGCCGTCACAGCTGAAATTGTCTTAACTATTGAAGAACTAGTATCAGTATCTGCAGGAGCTAACGGTTCTATTTGTGCAACAGGTTATTTATTAAATTCTGCTACTGCCGCAAATGCTACTTCGGTTGTATGGTCTACAAATGGAACCGGAACATTTTCAGATAATTCAGCATTACAACCAGTATATACTCCCAGCGCAGCTGATGTACTTTCAGGCTCAGTTGATTTAACCTTAACCGCTACAAATAATTGTGGATCCGATTCAAATACCATCACAAAAACCATTGTTGACACCCCTACTGTTAATGCTGGAATCGATATAAACATTTCTCAAGGAGCGACAGCAGACCTAAGTGGGATTACTACCAATGCTTCTTCAGTACTTTGGACTTTCACTGGAGGGAGTGGAACCCTAAACAATCCAACTGATGAAACATCAGCTCAATATGTTTCAGACCCAACAGATGTGGGGCCAATAACATTGACTCTAACCGCGCAACCATTGACCGTAAACGGAGTTAATTGTGGCTCTGCGGTAGTTGACACCCTTATAATTTCAATTAATCCTGCTCCAACAGCAGATGCTGGAGATAACCGTGCAATATGTCTAAATGAAGTAACAACACTAGGGGTAGCTTCTACTCCAGGATACAGTTATGATTGGACTTCGGTACCATTTGACAGTAGTCTAAGTGATCCATTTAGTTCGGAGCCCAATGTAAGTCCATTGGTAACTACAGAGTATACTATAACCGTAACTGATGATACCGGAGGAACTGCGCAGGATACCGTTATTGTTACTGTTAATCCTTTACCAACTGCAAATGCTGGTACCAATGATAGTATTTGCGAATCGGATAATCTTGTATTGGGTACACCCGCTCAGGGAGGCTTTAGCTATGCTTGGACCTCGATCCCTGCAGGATTTACCTCTACACAAGCAGATCCAACAGTTACTCCGAACAGTACCACACAATATTTTTTAACAGTTACCAATAATACTACTTTTTGTCAAAGTGAAGATAATGTAACAATAACCGTTGAGCAATTACCCGTTATTAATGCTGGTACTAATGTCACTATCTGTAGTGATCAAACCTCTTTTACACTTTCTTCTGCTAGCGGACCCGCTACTGGAGTTGCTTACCAATGGCTAGCTATTGGAGGTAACGGATCTTTAAACAATCCAACTTTACTAAATCCTACTTATACACTAGACTCAAATGATACAAGCATAACATTCCAATTAACAGCACAAAACAACTTACCAGGTGATAATTGTCCTGCTGTCACAGATGAAATTGTCTTAACTATTGAAGAACTAGTATCAGTATCTGCAGGAGCTAACGGTTCTATTTGTGCAACCGGTTATTTATTAAATTCTGCTACTGCCTCTAATCAAAATACGCTTAGTTGGACTAGTTCTGGAACCGGAACATTTTCAGATAATTCAGCATTACAACCAGTATATACTCCCAGCGCAGCTGATGTACTTTCAGGCTCAGTTGATTTAACCTTAACCGCTACAAATAATTGTGGATCCGATTCAAATACCATCACAAAAACCATTGTTGACACCCCTACTGTTAATGCTGGAATCGATATAAACATTTCTCAAGGAGCGACAGCAGACCTAAGTGGGATTACTACCAATGCTTCTTCAGTACTTTGGACTTTCACTGGAGGGAGTGGAACCCTAAACAATCCAACTGATGAAACATCAGCTCAATATGTTTCAGACCCAACAGATGTGGGGCCAATAACATTGACCCTAACCGCGCAACCATTGACCGTAAACGGAGTTAATTGTGGCTCTGCGGTAGTTGACACCCTTATAATTTCAATTAATCCTGCTCCAACAGCAGATGCTGGAGATAACCGTACAATATGTCTTAATGAAGTAACAACATTAGGGGTAGCTTCTACTCCAGGATACAGTTATGATTGGACTTCGGTGCCATTTGACAGTAGTCTAAGTGACCCTTCAAGCTCGGAGCCCAATGTAAGTCCATTGGTAACTACAGAGTATACCGTAACCGTAACTGATGATGCTGGAGGAACTGCACAGGATACCGTTACAGTTACTGTTAATCCTTTACCAACTGCAAATGCTGGTAACGACGATACAATTTGTTTTGGTGGTACTTATGTATTGGGTGTACCTGAGCAAGGAGGATTTACGTATGCTTGGACCTCGATCCCTGCAGGATTTACCTCTACACAAGCAGATCCTACTGTAGCTCCAATAGTGACAACTCAATATTTTTTAACAGTTACCAACAGCACTACTCTATGTCAGAATGAAGCAAATGTAGAAATTACGGTGGAGAGTCCTCCTGTAATAAATGCCGGAAACGATGAAAATATTTGTGATACTCAACTTAATTTTACACTCACCTCTGCTAGTGGACCCGCTACTGGAGTTTCATACCAATGGCAAGCTCTTGGTGGGAATGGATCTTTTAATAACGCAACTTTTTTAAACCCAACTTATACAATAGGTTCAAACGATATCAATGCAGGTAGTATCACTTTTCTTTTATCAGCACAAAATACATCCGGTAGTTGTTCTGCTATTACAGACCAGATTACTTTAACTATTGAAGGCCCCGTATCAGTATCTGCAGGAGCTGACGGTTCTATTTGTGCAACCGGTTATTTATTAAATTCTGCTAATGCCGCAAACGCTACTTCGGTTGTATGGTCTACAGATGGTGATGGAACCTTTAACGATAATTTAAATATAAATACAACTTACAATCCAGGAACAAACGATATAAATTCAGGATCTGTTAATTTAACACTTACTGCTACAAATAATTGTGGATCCGAGTCAAATACCATCACAAAAACTATTGTTGACACCCCTACTGTTGATGCTGGAATCGATATAACCATTTCTCAAGGAGCGACGGCAGACCTAAGTGGGATTACTACCAATGCTTCTTCAGTACTTTGGACTTTCACTGGAGGGAGTGGAACCCTAATAAATCCAACTAATGAAACATCAGCTCAATATATAACAGATCCAACAGAGTTGGGTCCAATCACATTGACTCTAACCGCTCAACCGATTGCAGTAAACGGAGTTAATTGTGGCTCTGAGGTAGTTGACACCCTTATAATTTCAATTAATCCAACTCCAATAGCTGATGCCGGACCAGATCGTGCCATTTGTTTAAATGAAATTACACAACTGGGAACAGCATCCACCCCAGGATACAGTTATGAATGGACATCAGTACCAACTGATTCAAGCATAAGCGATCCTTTAAGTTCAAATCCAAATGTAAGTCCTTCAATTACTACAGAATACACCGTAACCGTAACTGATGATACTGGAGAAACTGCAGAGGATTCCGTTATTGTTACTGTAAATCCTTTACCAGTTGTAGAAATTGGTAGTGACGATACGATATGTGTTGGTGAAAGCATTCAGTTAGGGGCACCTGCTCCAGGTGGATTTTCGTATGCTTGGACCTCGATTCCTGCAGGGTTTACATCTACACTGGCAGACCCTATTGTAGCTCCAATTGTCACAACCCAATATTTTTTAACAGTAACAACCGATGTTACTGGTTGTCAGGATACAGCAGACCTTGTAATAACTGTTGAAAATCCACCAGTTATTGACGCCGGTACCGATGATACTATTTGTGAAGATCAAACCAATTTCACACTAGCTTCAGCTAGTGGACCCTCCTCCGGAGTTTCTTATCAATGGGAGGCACTTGGTGGTGACGGATCCTTTGACGATTCTACCTTACTAAACCCTACCTATACAATAGGTCCAAACGATATTGACGCTACTAGCGTTACTTTTCGATTAACAGCACAAAATATAACCGGAGGTTGTTCAACGACATTGGTTCAAGATGATATAATTTTAACCATCGTTCCAGATATAGAAGCCTCTGTTGGGGTTGGTGGTGTGATCTGTAGTACCGATTCATTTCAAATAAATGCTACCTTCTTAAATTATAGTTCCATAAATTGGACCTCTTCAGGATCACCGGGCACCTTAAATAGTAATTCGATCGAGGATCCAATATATACACCTTCTACATCAGATATTGCCAGTGGTTTTGTAGATCTTACGGTAACTGTATCACCTCTTAGTCCTTGTACAGCTCCTTTTACCGGTGAAATAACGGTAAATATTACGGAAGGACCAGAAATTGTCCTTACTGGAAACTATATTATTTGTGAGGATCAAACGCTAGAACCCATTGCAACGGTAACAAATTATGACGAAATTACTTGGTCTACTTCGGGTGACGGTTCATTTACAGGAGGAAACACTGCAACTCCAATTTATATACCCGGTCCGTTAGATATAAACGTTACTAATGGAGCTACATTAACTATTGAAGCTACTGGTAATGGGTCTTGTGCTCCAGTTACAGCTGAAACATTGTTAACTATCGAAAAAAATGTTGAAGTTAATGCTGGACCAGACGGAAACATGTGTGAGGGACCAAATCAAATACAAAATACTTCTGCAAATAATGCAGATACCATACTTTGGACTACAGATGGTGATGGTACCTTTAGTAGCACTAACATACTAAACCCAATATACACTCCAGGGCCAATTGACTTAAACAATAACTTTGTACTTCTTACTATCTCGGGAACCTCTACCCTACCTTGTGTTGGGGAAGATTCTGACGATGTGTTTTTTGATATCTATCCTGAGCCAGATATTTCTGCAGGTGCAGATGAGGAAATTTGTGAGGGGCAAAATATTACTTTAACAACAGCTTCTGGTAATGTTAATACCTATGATACAATTGAATGGTCCACAGATGGAACTGGAACATTCAATGATGCTAATATTATCAATCCTGTTTATTTTCCGAGCCAATTAGATATTACATCAGGTACAGTTAGACTCACGCTAGATGCAACTCAAGTTGAATGTGTAGATGCCTCAGATTTTATGATTTTAACCATTGTTAGACAACCAACGGTAGATGCTGGTCCGGATACCACAATTTGTCAGGATGGTACCGCTACTTTATCAGCAACTGCAACAGATTTTAATACAGTTCAATGGACAAAAACCGGAGGAAGTGGAAGTCTTGTAAATGCTACCTCTTTAAATGCACAATATGTTGCTTCACCTAATGATTCAGGCCCTGTATTTCTGACTGTAACGGTGACACCAAACGATGCCAATGGCCTACCATGTGGTGGATCAGTGACAGATCAAACAACTATTTTTATAGAAATCTCACCAACAGCAGATGCTGGTCCAGATAGCATAATTTGTGAAGGAGACAATTTTACATTTGATGCAAGTGAGACCTCTGCTACCAACTATAATGATTTTACTTGGACAACAACTGGAAACGGAACATTTACAAACCCAAGCTCGCTGGCACCAACCTACGTTCCGGGTACTACTGATATCAGTGCAGGCGAAGTAACATTAAGAATAACAGCTGCTCCAAATAGCCCTTGTGCAATTCCTGTTATTGCGGAGATGTTATTGACTATTACAAAAGTTCCTGAGGTAGATGCAGGAATTGATCTTTCATTCTGTGAAACTACAGGATCTTTTACAGTAAGTGACGCAGTTGCTGATTATTATGACACCCTAGAGTGGACTACTTCTGGTACTGGTACATTTGCTCCGTCTGATGATGTTTTAGTAATCGACTATACTCCATCTTCTCAAGATATAGCCAATGGACAAGTTATCTTAACATTAACTGGAAAAAGAGATCCTCTTAACTGTGGCGCAGAAACTTCAGATTCTAAAATCATTACTTTTATAAAAGAACCTACTGCAGAGGCAGGTGACGATCAAACCATTTGTGCAAACGACACCGCTGTTCTTACAGGAGCTTTTGCAACAAACGAATCACAAATCGTTTGGATTAGTTCTGGAGACGGAACCTTTACCCCTAGTAATAATGTAGAAAATCCCGTCTATAATCCAGGACCTACTGATATTTTCAACGGAAATAACATTATACTAACAATAACTGCAAGCTCCATAGCACCTTGTCCTAACGAGGCTCAAGATACCTTAACCTTAATTATAGATCCTTTACCTACGGTCGATTTAGGAGCTGATTTTACAATATGTGAAAATGATACGGTAACTTTTAATTTAGTTGATGGTGTAGAGGTAACCAACGCTGCAACCTTTTCTTGGGCAACCTCTGGAGATGGTACTTTTACTGCTAATGATATCTTAAATCCAGTATACAATCCAGGACCGCTAGATATAGAGGGTCCCGGACCTGTTACCCTAACGCTAACGGTGTTTGGAGATAATAGTTGTGATTTTAACCAGAGTGATTCGGTTGATGTATTAATTACCAAAAATGCTATTGCCGATGCCGGTAGTGATTTAGCTATCTGTGAGGATGGAATTACCATCGTAGATGCTACGGCAGAATACTTTTCTACCTTGAGTTGGGTTGCTTTAAACGGAACTGGTGTCATTACAAATGCGACTTTACTTTCACCAACCTATGTGCCAAGTCCCGGAGATATCGATCAAGGGTTCGTTACGCTTCAACTAACTGCAAGTCCATTAAATCCTTGTTCTACACCTGCTGTGAGCGAAAAAGTACTAACAATCAGTTCACTTCCAGAGGTATTTGCAGGAGCCGATGCAATTATTTGTGAAGGAGAAGATTATACCATAACAGGTGCAACAGCCTCAGGATTTGATTCGATTTCATGGTCTTCAGCTACAGGTGGAACCTTTATTAATGGAACCACACTAACCCCCACCTATACACCAACTGCAGGTGATATTGGTTTAGAGTCTGTAACACTTACGCTAACGGCTACTTCTGTGGCACCTTGTGCTGGCACTGTTATAGACGAAATGGTACTTACCATACAAAAACAGCCCGTTGTGGAAGCTGGAAGTAATCTTACTATTTGTGAAGGAGATACAGTGACTACTATTGATGCTAACGTTACAGGAGAAGATTCAACATTATGGACAACACCAGATGGAGATGGAACCTTCAACAATGATAGTATTGTAAATACAACCTATACCCCAGGCCCTCAAGATATTATTGATGGTTTTGTAACGCTGGTCTTAACGGCCGATCCCATTGCTCCCTGTGCGACTCCAATTACGGATTTCATAGAAATTACAATAGATCAACCTGCAGAAATAACAATTACACCAAGTACTGATACTATTTGTGAAGATCAAAATTATACATTTTCTATTGGACAAGCAGACGCAATAAATGAGACTTCTATATTGTGGACGACCAGCGGAACTGGTACCTTCCTAGACAATGGAACGCTTACCCCTACCTACAACCCTAGTCCTGCTGATATTTCTAACACGCCTGTAATTCTTACGGCTACCGTTACCGGAAGTACTGCCTGTACAAGTTCAAACGGTTCTGCAAATTTTACCTTAAACATTGACCCGCTCCCAACTTTAGATTTATCAAACAGTCCAACGTATACCTGTTCTGATAGTTCTATCATATTGGATGCTCAAGTAACAAATTACGATACGATTGCATGGGAAATTATAAGTGGAACCGGTAGCTTACAAAATGCAAGCACTTTAAACCCAACTTATATTCCTGCTATTGATAGTGATATTGTTATTATTGAGGCAGTAGCTAGCTCATTACTACCCTGTACAGAAACTGTTTCGGAGCAAATTACAATTCAAGTAATCAGTGCTCCAGAATTTGTTAGTTTTCCCGATGATGACATTAATTGTGATATCAATCCTTATATTATTTTAGGAATTACTACCAATGGTAACGAACAGGCCTACCTATGGGAAACTACAGGTACAGGATCCTTTTCAAATAATTCTGTCATAGATCCAACATATACTCCCAGTGCAGCTGATGTTTTTAATGGGTTTGTAGATTTAACCTTGAACCTCATAGCAGATGCTAATTGTAGTCCTCAGTTAGATGCTCAAGAAACTTTTAGATTAACAATTACCCCCCAACCAACGGTTGATGCTGGTGCTGACGACTTCCTTTGTGAAGATCAATCGTATACGGTTTCAGATGCAACAGCAACAAATGGAGTATCCTATTCATGGTCGAGTAATACAGGTTCAGGAGTTTTTACAAATGCAGACACTCTAAACCCAACTTATACTCCAGGACCTGCTGACAATACATTTTTTATATTAACCTTAACTGTAACAGGGGATGCACCTTGTGATGAGGTGACTGCTGAAAAGCGTGTTGATATTATCTTAAACCCAGTCTTAGAAGTTGGACCAGACCAAACTACCTGTGCAGATACTCCTTTTTTAATTTCTATTTTAAACGCAGAAAATTATTCTTCTTTACAATGGACTACTTCTGGAGATGGAACTTTTAGTAATTCCAGTATAGAAAATCCATCCTACACTCCAGGAAATCTAGATTTGGATGATGGAAATGTTATACTCACCCTAACTGCAGATCCACTAGCACCTTGTACAGACACTATCGCAGATTCCTTTGTTTTAAATTTTATCGATTTTGTTGAGGTAGAAGCGGGTCCTGATATTCAGTCCTGTGAAGACGAGCCAATTGATATTTTAGGAACAGCAGCCAATTATACTTCTGTAAATTGGACTACTTCTGGAGATGGTTCTTTTTCCGACGATACTTCACTTCAAACAACTTATACCCCAGGACCAGATGATTTAATATTCGATTCCGCAATTTTAACGCTGGAGGCTGTTGGAACTCCTCCATGTACAAACCAAACGGATTTTCTTACGGTTACTTTTAATGATAGACCATCTATAGATATTGGGTCAGATATTATTGCATGTGAAAATGAGGAAGTAACTTTTAACGATGTAATAGTTCAAGATTTTGACACACTACAGTGGATCACTTCTGGAAGTGGTACCTTATTAAACCCTACAACAGCAAGCCCCACCTACATTCCAGGTACCGGTGAAACAGGAATAGTTACTTTTACGCTTACTGTAAGCCCAATAGCACCCTGTGTAGGAGACGAAATCGTACAAAAAACAATTGACTACAACCCAAGTCCTTCGGTAAATGCAGGATCGGACGCCACCCTTTGTGAAGAGAATGGGAGTTATACAATCCCTGATGCACAAGAGTCTAATACTAGCAGTATTCAATGGTCTGCTCCAGCAGGATTTGGTACTTTTGTTAATGACACTAGTTTAACCCCTACTTACACACCAGGACCAGGTGATTATGCTTTTGGTTCTGTAGAACTTGAAATTACAGGGTTTGGACTTCAAGCATGTGATCCAGTTTTTGACAGCATGGTGCTTACCCTTATTCCGAATGCGATTGTAGATGCAGGACCAGACAGCTTTATATGTGAGGGAGAAACTTTTACTATTACCGGATCCAGTTCGAATACAAATGATATCTTTTGGACAACGACAGGACTCGGAACGATTACAGGCATCAATACCTTAACACCAACTTATACGCCTGCTACAGGAGAAATAGGAACTATTCTTTTAACACTTAATAGCAACGCAATTCCTCCTTGTTTAAACGAAGAAACCTCGAGTATGACCTTGACTATAGATGCCCAACCTATATCAGAGATCGATGAGGATGCTACTATATGTGAAGACGAAACTTATACTTTCTCAGGAACTATTTCTGGCGATCCAAGCACCACGTTTTCGTGGTCTACAACCGGGTCAGGTAATTTTGTAAACACCAATACCTTAACACCTACCTATACTCCTTCAGATGGAGACGCTACTCTTGGAGTCGTTGAGTTTAGTTTGACCGCTATAAGCGGCGTAAGTTGTCCAGATGACGTGTCAACGATGAGTTTATTTATCAATAAATTACCGGTTGTGGATGCAGGAGTCGATGTAGCTATTTGCGAGTTAGATAGCTATACCCTAAGTGATGCAACAGTAACTAATTCTTCAAGTTTGACTTGGATAAGTTCTGGTACCGGTACTTTTAGCAACCCAAATATATTAAACCCTACCTACACGCCAAGCCAAGCTGATATCGGTCTTGGTTCTGTCTTACTCACTTTAGAAGCAGATGCAGATAGCCCGTGTGTTGGCACTGTAAGTGATAGTTTAACCATCACTTTTATTGATTCTCCAACTGTTGATGCCGGTCCAGATACCGCAATATGTGAAGGAACTTATACGATTATAGGAGCTTCAGCATCAAACGACTCAAGCCTTCTTTGGACCATTGTTCAAGGAACAGGAACCTTAACTAGTGAGACTACTATTGCTCCAATTTACACCACAAGTTTAGGAGATGTTGGTGTTGGTCAGGTGATCTTAAAATTAACTGTTACTGGGAATACTCCTTGTGACCTTACCGTTGAAGATGAATTAGTATTAGATATTCAAGCAGAACCAACGGTTGATGCTGGAACCGATGCTCAAGTTTGTGTAGATACTAGTTATACTTTCCTTAATGGAGCTACTTCAGAAAATACTGACTCTATCTTGTGGACACACGATGGGCTTGGTACCTTAGCAAATCCAAATAGTTTAACCCCCACCTATACCCCATCAAATGGTGAATTAGGACTCGTAACATTTACACTAACAGGGACACCATTTGCACCTTGCTCGAATGAGGTACAAGATGACTTTGTTTTAGAAATTATTGATTTTGGAACAGTGAATGCAGGTCCCGATGTTACTTTATGTGAAACCACCTACCAACTGGACGGAACAGGAACAAATATCAATACCATTAATTGGACAACAAGTGGAACGGGTACTTTTAGTAGTTCAACTATCTTAAATCCAATTTATTCGGCGTCCCCAGAGGATGTAACTGCTGGCAGTGTTGTTTTAACACTAAGTGCAGAAACGGATCCTCCTTGTTTAGGAAATATTTCTGATAGTATTATTTTAACTTTTGAAGAAACACCAATCGTAGATGCAGGCCAAGATGCTACGATTTGTGAAGGAGATTCTTACATACTTTCGGAAGCTAATACTGAGAATACGACCACTACCCTTTGGACTACCAACGGGGATGGAGTTTTTGATGATCCAACAACAGTAAACACTACGTACAATCCTGGTACAAATGACGTTCAAAACGCTACTGTAACCTTAACTTTAACAGGAGCAGGTTCTCCTTTATGTTTAGATGCGAGTGATACGATTGATTTAACAATTACAAACACACCAAGCATTACCATACCAAGTAATGTAATTTCTTGGTGTTCAGACAACTTACCTTTAATTATATCTGGAGTAAGTGCTAGTAATTTTACAACGGTAGAATGGAGCACCGACGGAACGGGTACTTTTGACAACAATAATGTTTTAAATCCTAATTATAATCCTTCTAGTCAAGATTTAATTAATGGAGTCAACCTATCAGTATCAGTTGCCAATGGAACTAATTGTCCGACAGTAAGCGAAACCATTAACGTGATTTTTGAAGAAAATGTTTCTGTATCGGCTGGTGATGATGGTATCATTTGTGAAAATGATACTTTTCAAATAACAAATGCCAATACCACTGCATTGAACTTTACATGGTCAAGTTCTGGTGATGGAACTTTTATAAATGATACTAGTTTATCGCCAATTTATACCCCTGGACCTTCAGATATAAATTCAGGAAGTCCTATCGAAATTACCTTAACTGCAGATAATAACAATGCCTGTCCAGGAAGTACTTCAGACAGTTTGCTTTTAAATATTACTAGAGAAGCTACTTCAAACGCAGGCCCTGCTACTGATACTATTTGTGCGGGTACTGTTTATTTGTTGGATGGTATAGTAGAAAATTCCATTAGTGTGGAGTGGACCACTTCTGGTGACGGAGTCTTTGGTGATGATGATAACCCCACAACAACCTATACGCCTGGAACAAATGATATTGTAAATGGTCTGGTAACACTAAGTCTTCTGGCAGTTGGAGATGCTCCTTGTAACAATCTTGCGGAAAGTTCTATTGAATTATTTATCAACGGAGAAATTACTGTTTTTGCGGGTGCGGATGCTGCTATTTGTGAAAGTGATAATTTCTATCAGATCAGTGATGCTTCGATAACGCCTCCAGACTTTACTAGTTTAGAATGGACTACCACAGGAACTGGATTTTTTGATGATCCAAATTCTTTAAATCCAATTTACAACCCAAGTCCTTTAGATGTAACCGCTGGTATTGTTACTTTAACATTGGATGTGACTACTGATGGTGGTTGTGGAATTATTACTGATAGCCTACTACTAAATATTACTAAAGAAGCGACCTCAAATGCAGGACCTACAACAGATGCTATTTGTGAAGGTGATATTTACATACTAAATGGTGTGGTAGATAATTCCATTAGCGTGGAATGGACCACTTCTGGTGACGGAGTCTTTGGTGATGATGAAGACCCCAGTACAACCTATACGCCTGGAACAAATGATATTGTAAATGGTTTGGTAACCCTAAGTCTTCTGGCAGTTGGAGATGCTCCTTGTAACAATCTTGCGGAAAGTTCTATTGAATTATTTATCAACGGAGAAATTACTGTTTTTGCGGGTGCGGATGCTGCTATTTGTGAAAGTGATAATTTCTATCAGATCAGTGATGCTTCGATAACGCCTCCAGACTTTACAAGTCTAGTATGGACTACCTCAGGAACTGGGTTTTTTGATGATCCAAATTCCTTAAACCCAACATATAGCCCAAGTCCTATTGATGTTGATAACGGTTTTGTTACTTTAACGCTAGATGTAAGCACTGCTGCTGCTTGTGGTATTAATACAGACAGTTTATTATTGACCATTACTAAAGAAGCTACCTCAAATGCTGGGCCTGATACTGATTCAATTTGTGTGGGTACTATTTATCCTTTAAATGGTATCGTAGAAAATTCCATTAGCGTGGAATGGACCACTTCTGGTGACGGAGTCTTTGGTGATGATGATAACCCCAATACAACCTATACGCCTGGAACAAATGATATTGGAAATGGTTTGGTAACCCTAAGTCTTCTGGCAGTTGGAGATGCTCCTTGTAACAACCTTGCGGTAAGTTCTATTGAATTATTTATCAACGGAGAAATTACTGTTTTTGCGGGTGCAGATGCTGCTATTTGTGAAAGTGATAATTTCTATCAGATCAGTGATGCTTCGATAACGCCTCCAGACTTTACAAGTTTAGTGTGGAGTACTTCAGGAACTGGATTTTTTGATGATCCAAATTCCTTAAACCCTATATACAACCCAAGTCCTTTAGATGCAGATACTGGTGTTGTAATTCTAACATTAGATGTTACTACCAATAATTCTTGTAGTAATACTTCAGATAGCTTACTTCTAAGTATTACTAAAGAAGCAACCTCAAATGCGGGTCCTGCTACTGACAATATCTGTGCCGGGGATGTTTATGCCTTAAATGGTATCGTAGAAAATTCTATTAGTGTGGAATGGACAACTTCTGGAGATGGAGTTTTTGGTGATCCGATTAGCCCAATAACAAATTATTTTCCTGGACCAAATGATATAGCAGCAAATTTTGTTAATATAAGCCTTCTAGCTGTTGGTGATGCTCCTTGTAATAATCTTGCTATAAGCTCGATCGATTTGTTTATTAATGAAGAAATTACTGTTTTTGCTGGAGCAGATGCTACCATTTGTGAAAGTGATAATTTTTATCAGATTAGTGATGCATCGATAACACCTCCAGACTTTATAAGTTTAGAATGGACTACCTCAGGAACCGGATTCTTTAATGACCCAAATACCTTAAATGCAATTTATAACCCAAGTCCTTTAGACGTTAGTTCAGGTTTTGTGGTTCTTACACTTGATGTTAATACAGCTGCTGCTTGTAGTATCACTACAGACTCTTTGATATTAGAGTTTATTGAAGAAGTATCGGGAACAGGTATTATTTCTGGCTTGAATACGGTTTGTTTGAATACAGCAAATACATACACAGTAACAGGACTGAACGATGTAGATAGCTATACTTGGTCAATAAATCCGCCAGCAAATGCGCAAATAATTTCTGGCGATGGAACTGATTCTGTAGTGGTTGAATCCTCGCTACTTGGCTTTTACGATTTAACGGTTATTCCTTCAAATATTTGTGGTCCTGGAGATCCAGTTACTTTTAATATTGAAGTTATTGAGTTTAACTTAGAGCTAATATCTGCAGTTGGAACTGACTCGCAAGTACTTTGTGAAACAGATCCTTTAGTAGCCATCGATTATGAATTTAGTGCAGGTGCTACTAGTGCAACTGTTAGTACTCTTCCAGCAGGTGTAACCGCTTCAATTGCAGGTAATGTGCTAACTATATCTGGAACGCCAACTGATAATATTACTACTACACAAATATACCCTTATACGGTCACTACAGTAGGAGGATCTTGTCCAAATACCACACTAAGCGGAACTATTACAGTCGAGCCGCAAAGTGGTTTAGATTTAACCTCAGCAGCTGGAACCGATGCGCAGATTTTATGTGAAAATACACCTATTATTGACATTACTTATGACCTAGTAGATGGTGCTACTGGTGCTACGGTAACAGGATTACCAGCAGGAGTAAGTTTGAATGTTATTTCAGGTATTGCAACAATTTCAGGAACTCCAACAGATGATATTATTATCCAGACAGTATATAACTATGAACTTACTACCACAGGAAGTCCGTGTAGTGGCTCCGTAACAGGAACGATAACGGTAGACCCTGACGATGATCTAGACTTAATATCAGCGGCAGGAACAGATGCGCAAGTACTTTGTGAAACGGATCCTTTAGTAGCCATCGATTATGAATTTAGTGCAGGTGCCACTAGTGCAACTGTTAGTACTCTTCCAGCAGGTGTAACGGCTGCAATTTTAGGTAATGTGCTAACTATATCTGGAACTCCAACTGATGACATTACTACTCAGACGGTATATAACTATACAGTAACTACCATTGGTACCTGTGCAGATACAAGTTTAAGTGGAACCATTACAGTAGATCCAGAAGGTGGGTTAGATTTAACCTCAGCAGCTGGAACAGATGCGCAGATTTTATGTGAGAACACTCCTATTACTAATATTACTTATGATCTAGTAGATGGTGCTACTGGTGCTACGGTAACAGGATTACCATCAGGAGTAAGTTTGAATGTTGCCTCAGGTAGTGTAACTATATCTGGTACACCAACAGATGATATCACTACCCAGACAGTATATACCTATGATATTACTACCACAGGAAGTCTATGTAGTGGCTCCGTAACAGGAACGATAACGGTAGACCCTGACGATGATCTAGACTTAATATCAGCGGCAGGAACAGATGCGCAAGTACTTTGTGAAACGGATCCTTTAGTAGCCATCGATTATGAATTTAGTGCAGGTGCTACTAGTGCAACTGTTAGTTCTCTTCCAGCAGGTGTGACCGCTGCAATTGTTGGTAATGTGCTAACTATATCTGGAACTCCAACTGATAATATTACTACTCAGACGACATATAATTATACAGTAACTACCATTGGTACCTGTGCAGATACAAGTTTAAGTGGAACGATAACCGTAGATCCGACAGGTGGGTTAGATTTAACCTCAGCAGCTGGAACCGATGCGCAGATTTTATGTGAAAATACACCTATTATTGACATTACTTATGACCTAGTAGATGGTGCTACTGGTACTACGGTAACAGGATTACCAGCAGGTGTAAGTTTGAATGTTGCCTCAGGTATTGCAACAATTTCAGGAACTCCAACAAATGATATTATTATCCAGACAGTATATAACTATGAACTTACTACCACAGGAAGTCCATGTAATGGCTCCGTAACAGGAACTATTACGGTAGACCCTGACGATGATTTAGACTTAATATCAGGAATTGGAACGGACTCGCAGGTACTTTGTGAAACAGATCCTTTAGTAGCCATCGATTATGAATTTAGTGCAGGAGCTACCAGTGCAACTGTTAGTACGCTTCCAGCAGGTGTAACGGCTGCAATTGTAGGTAATGTGCTAACTATATCTGGAACTCCAACTGATGACATTACTACTCAAACGGTATATAATTATACAGTAACTACCATTGGTACCTGTGCAGATACAAGTTTAAGTGGAACCATTACGGTAAATCCTGACGATGATATAGACTTAATATCAGGAGTTGGAACGGACTCGCAAGTACTTTGTGAAACAGATCCTTTAGTAGCCATTGATTATGAATTTAGTGCAGGAGCTACCAGTGCAACTGTTAGTACTCTTCCAGCGGGTGTAACGGCTGCAATTGTAGGTAATGTGCTAACTATATCTGGAACTCCAACTGATGACATTACTACTCAGACGGTATATAATTATACAGTAACTACCATTGGTACCTGTGCAGATACAAGTTTAAGTGGAACGATAACCGTAGATCCTAACGATGATTTAGACTTAATATCAGCGATTGGAACAGACTCGCAAGTACTTTGTGAAACAGATCCTTTAGTAGCTATTGTTTATGAATTCAGTGCAGGTGCTACCAGTGCGACAGTTTCCGGGCTACCATTAGGAGTGACCTCTTTAATTGTAGGTAATGAACTAACTATATCTGGAACTCCAACTGATGACATTACTACTCAGACGGTATATAATTATACAGTAACTACCATTGGTACCTGTGCAGATACAAGTTTAAGTGGAACGATAACCGTAGATCCAGAAGGTCGCTTAAATTTAATTTCACCAGCTGGAACCGATGCGCAAATACTATGTGAAAACACCCCAATAGCACTAATAGAATATCAATTATTAGATGGAGCAACAGGTGCTACAGTAACAGGATTACCTGCAGGAATAGGATTTAATGTTCTCAACGGTATTGTAACCATTTCAGGAACGCCTATAGTAAACATAACTACTTCAACGGTATATAGCTATACAATAGCTACTTCAGGCAGTCCTTGTAGTGGTACTACAACAGGAACCATCACTATTGATCCAGACGATGACTTGTCTTTAATCTCAGCAGTAGGAACTGATTCGCAAGTACTTTGTGAAGGGGATCCTATTAATAGTATTATTTATCAGTTTAGTGCAGGTGCTACCAGTGCAAATATTACTGGATTACCATTAGGTGTTACTTTCACGATAATTGGGGATTTAGTGACCATATCTGGAACTCCAACAGATGATATCACTACAACACAGGTATACCCTTATACAATTACTACTATTGGTGCTTGTACCAATACAAGTTTAAGTGGAACCATTACTGTAGACGCAGAAGGTGGGTTAGTATTAACTTCACCTACTGGAAGTGATTCGCAAATTCTATGTGAGGACACTCCTATTACACAAATAGAATATCAACTATTAGATGGAGCAACAGGTGCTATCGCATCTGGATTACCAAGTGGATTAAGTTTCAGTGTTGTTTCTAATATCGTGACCATATCTGGAACTCCAACAGTGGATATTACGGTAACAACTGTTTATAACTATTCCGTAACTACCACAGGAAGTTGTTCTAATTCAAGCTTACTTGGAACAATTACGTTGGAACCAAATGATGATTTAGAATTAATATCAGTGATAGGAACTGATTCTCAAGTGCTTTGTGAAACAGAACCTTTATCGAATATTATTTATGAATTTAGTGGTGGAGCTACCAGTGCAACAGTTACGGGCCTTCCGGCCGGGATTACTTTTGTGATAGCTGGAAATCAGCTAATTATATCGGGAACTCCGACTGATAATATTACAAACATTCAGGTATACCCATATACAATTTCTACTTTAGGAGGTACCTGTCAAGATACCAACTTAAATGGAACCATTACGGTGAATCCAGAAGGTGGTTTAGTATTGACCTCTCCTATTGGTACCGATGCACAAGTAGTTTGTGAAAATTCTGATATTCTTGATATTACCTATCAGCTAGTAGACGGCGCAACAGGTGCTACCGTAACAGGATTACCGGCAGGTATAAGCTTTAGTTTTGTATCAGATATTATTACAATGTCAGGATTTCCTACAGTAAATATTACTTCAACGACCGTTTACAACTATACCATAACTACTACAGGAACATCTTGTAGTGGCACTACAACTGGAACTATTACAGTAGATCCAGATGATGATTTAGCATTAATATCACCTGTAGGAAGCGAATCGCAGGTACTCTGTGAAGCAGAACCATTAATAGATATTGTATATGAGTTTAGTTCAGGTGCAACGAGTGCAACAGTTTCAGGGCTACCAGCTGGAGTGAATTTTGTGATAGCAGCTAATCAAGTAACCATATTCGGTACTCCAACGGCAAATATTACAACTACCCAAGTATACCCATATACCGTGACTACGCTTGGGGGTACTTGTCAAGATACAAGCTTAGATGGAACGATTACGGTCAATCCAGAGGGTATAATCACATTAACCTCTCCTATTGGTACCGATGCCCAAGTACTATGTGAAACTGAACCAATAACAGCTATCACCTATCAACTATTTGATGGTGCAACCGATGCAACGGCAACGGGATTACCAGCAGGAGTAAGTTTCAGTGTTGATTTAGATATCGTAACAATATCGGGAACTCCAACTGATGATATTACATCAACAATTATTTATGATTATACCATAACTACTACGGGTGGATGTTCTAACACGAGTTTAAATGGAACAATTACTGTAAATCCAGATGATGATTTAGCCATAGTATCGATTCTGGGAACAGATGCACAAATACTTTGTGAAACAGAACCCTTGGAAGCTATTGTTTATGAATTTAGTGGTGGAGCTACCAGTGCAGCGGTTACAGGCCTTCCGGCAGGTGTTACTTTTGTGGTAGTTGGTAATGAGCTTACTATATCTGGAACTCCATCAGGTCCGATTGCTACTCAGACAATTTTTGATTATACCGTTACCACTATAGGTACATGTTCAGTTGCAAGTTTGGATGGAACGATTACCGTAAACCCAGAAGGTGGTTTAGTATTGACCTCTCCTATTGGAAGTGATGCGCAGGTATTGTGTGAAAACGCAACTATCTTAGATATTACCTATCAGTTAGAAGGTGATGCTACAAATGCTACAGTAACAGGATTGCCTGCTGGAGTAAGTTTTAGTGTTCTATCTGGAATCGTAACGATATCAGGAACGCCATCAGTGGATATTACGTCAACAACCGTTTATGATTATACCATAACTACGACGGGAAGTCCTTGTAGTGGTGATACTACTGGAACGATTACCTTAGATCCAGATGATGATTTGGACTTAATATCAACAGCAGGGACTGATGCACAAATACTTTGTGAAACAGAACCCTTGGAAGCTATTGTTTATGAGTTTAGCGCAGGTGCTACCAGTGCAACAGTTGCAGGCCTACCGGCAGGTGTTACTTTTGTGGTAGTTGGTAACGAGCTTACTATATCTGGAACGCCGACAGGTCCGATTCCAACTCAAACAATATTTAACTATACAGTGACTACACAGGGAGGAAATTGTTCAGTTGCAAGTTTGGATGGAACGATTACCGTAAATCCAGAAGGTGGTTTAGTATTGACCTCTCCTGCTGGAACCGATGCGCAGGTATTGTGTGAAAACGTAACTATCTTAGATATTACCTATCAGTTAGAAGGTGATGCTACTAATGCTACAGTAACAGGATTACCTGCTGGATTAAGTTTTAGTGTTCTATCTGGAATCGTAACGATATCAGGAACGCCATCGGTGGATATTACTTCAACAACCGTTTATGATTATACCATAACTACGACGGGAAGTCCTTGTAGTGGTGATACTACTGGAACGATTACCTTAGATCCAGATGATGATTTGGACTTAATATCAACAGCAGGGACTGATGCACAAATACTTTGTGAAACAGAACCCTTAGTAGCTATTGTTTATGAGTTTAGCGCAGGTGCTACCAGTGCAACAGTTGCAGGCCTTCCGGCAGGTGTTACTTTTGTGATAGCTGGTAATGAGCTTACTATATCTGGAACGCCGACAGGTCCGATTCCAACTCAAACAACATTTAACTATACAGTGACTACACAGGGAGGAAATTGTTCAGTTGCAAGTTTGGATGGAACGATTACCGTAAATCCAGAAGGTGGTTTAGTATTGACCTCTCCTGCTGGAACCGATGCGCAGGTATTGTGTGAAAACACTCCAATCGATGATATTACCTATCAGTTAGATGGTGATGTTACAAATGCTACAGTAACAGGATTGCCTGTTGGAATAAGTTTTAGTTTAGTTGCAAATATCATTACGATTTCAGGAACTCCAACAGATAACATTACTACAACAACTGTATTTAACTACACAATAACTACTACTGGAGAATCTTGTTCTGGTACTAAAACTGGAACGATTACCTTAGATCCAGATGATGATTTGGACTTAATATCAACAGCAGGGACTGATGCTCAAATACTTTGTGAAACAGAACCCTTAGTAGCTATTGTTTATGAATTTAGTGGCGGAGCCAGTAGTGCAACAGTTACAGGTCTTCCGGCAGGAGTTACTTTTCTAGTAGCTGGTAACGAACTTACTATATCGGGAACACCAACAGCTAACATTACTACAACTACTGTCTATCCTTATACGGTGACTACCCTAGGTGGTATTTGTTTAGATTCAAGCCTCAATGGAACGATTACCGTAAACCCAGAAGCTGGTTTACAATTAACTCCTGGAAGCGATGATGCTCAGGTCTTATGTGAAAACACTCCTATCTTAGATATTACTTATCAACTATTAGATGGAGCGACAGGTGCTACTGTGACAGGGCTACCAGCAGGTATCAGTTTTAGTGTAGTTTCAGGAGTCGCAACGATTTCAGGAACTCCCTCAGATAACATTACTACAACAACTGTATTCAATTATACCGTATCTACTACTGGAAGTTGTATAAATACTAGTTTAAGTGGAACGATTACCTTAAATCCAGACGATGAATTGAACATAACATCTGCAGTAGGAACTGATGCGCAAATACTTTGTGAAACAGAACCCTTAGTAGCTATTGTTTATGAATTTAGTGGCGGAGCTAGTAGTGCAACAGTTACAGGCCTACCAGCAGGAGTTACTTTTGTGGTAGCTGGTAACGAACTTACTATATCGGGAACACCAACAGCTAACATTACTACAACTACTGTCTATACTTTCACGGTGACTACCCTTGGCGGTATTTGTTTGGATTCAAGCCTAGATGGAACGATTACCGTAAATCCAGAAGCTGGTGTGTCCCTTAGTATTGGTAGTGATGATGCACAAGTTATTTGTGAAAACACTCCGATTTTACCAATTGATTATCAATTATTTGATGGAGCAACAGATGCTATAGTAACTGGATTACCAGCGGGTGTAAGTTATAGTGTAGCTCTAGGAATTGTTACTATTTCAGGAACTCCAACGGTAGATATTACCGCTACAACTGTATTTAGTTATACCGTAACTACTGCAGGGAGTCCGTGTAATAGCTCGACAACAGGAACGATTACCATAGATCCAGACGATGATCTAGAATTAATATCGCCAGTCGATACGGATTCACAAGTACTTTGTGAAGGTGAACCGATAAACGATATCATATATCAATTTAGCGGGGGTGCTATTAGTGCAGTGGTTACAGGTCTACCAGCAGGAGTTACTTTTGTGGTAGCTGGTAACGAACTTACTATATCAGGAACGCCAACAGATCTGATTAATACTACACAGGTATATCCTTATACGGTAACTACCTCAGGGATATGCCTAGATGCAACTCTAAACGGTACGATAACCGTTGATCCCGAAGCTGGTTTATTATTAAATACTCCAGTTGGTACCGATGCACAAGTAGTTTGTGAAAATACTCCAATTCAACTAATACAATACCAATTATTAGATGGAGCCTCAGGAGCTACGGTAACAGGTTTACCAACGGGAGTTACTTTTATTGTAACAGGAGGTGGAACCCAGTTAGAAATATCAGGAACTCCAACAGCGAATGTTACAGCGCAAACATTATATAATTTTACGGTAACCACAACAGGAAGTCCCTGTAATAGTTCAACTACAGGAACTATTACTGTAGATCCAGACGGTGATTTAGAACTAGTATCTTTAGCTGGGAGCGATGCCCAAGTTATTTGCGAAGGGGAACCTTTAGCCGATATCATATATCAATTTAGCGGAGGAGCTACTGGTGGAACTGTTACAGGTTTGCCACCTGGTGTTAATTTTACGATAGTTGGAAGTCAGATAGTAATAACTGGTACCCCTATCGGTCCATTTGCAAGTACTACCACCTTTAACTATACTGTTACTGCAGACGGTGGTATTTGTTCTGCAGCAACACCATTAAATGGAACCATCACTGTAGGACCTTCAATTGAGATTTTACTTAATCCTGGAGGTGGTTCAGATATTCAAGAAGTTTGCGAAGGGGAACCTATTCAGGATATTATTTATGATCTTAGTGACACTCCTATAGCAATTTCTGTAGAGGGCCTTCCTTTAGGAATATTCTATACTTTTAATGGAAGTCAATTGATTATTTCTGGATTTCCAACTGATGATATTTCATCGCAAGAAAATTTCACTTACACTATCGAAACAATTGGTCAAGATTGTGATAATTCTGTAACAGGAGAAATTACAGTTAACCCAGATGATGAAATTGTGATAACGTCAGCTGTTGGATCGGATAGTCAAATTGTTTGTGAAAATTTAGAAATTGATGATATAGTTTATGAACTCCAAGGTGGTAGTCTCGGAGCAAATGTAACTGGATTACCGACTGGTGTCTCCTACAATTTAGACGACACAACTGGAGTTTTATTATTAACAATTTCTGGGATTCCTACCATTGATATTGGTATAAACACTTATGTCATTACCACATTTGGCTTATGTAGTCCTATTGAAATAACAGGTACTATAGAGGTCTTACCAGCTATTACTATAACACATGATCCAGTATCTGGACCTACCTCTCAAGTGCTATGTCAAAATACCGAAATTGAACCTGAGATAATTTTCTTTATTGAAAATGCATTGAACGTTAATGTTACTGGTTTACCTGACGGTTGTAACTATAGTATCATTACTGATCCTGCTACTGGAACGATTGAACTTACCATATTTGGAAGTCCAACGCAATTGGGAGTTTTCGATTATCTTATTGAAACATCAGGACTTTTGTGTGACTCAGAATTTTCAGGAACGCTAGAAATACTCGAAAATAGTGATTTAGTTCAGACCTCTGATGCAGGAACAGAATTTCAAACTCTATGTGAGGGAGAAACTATACAGTCAATAATTTACGAGTTCTCAGGTGCAGCCGATTCAGTTAACGTGGTTAACCTCCCAACTGGTGTTGATTTTAGTGTTGTTGGCAATCAAATTACAATTAGTGGTACTCCAACAGATGACATAACAACCACACAAACGTATAATTATACTGTTTCAGCATTGGGAGGTGATTGTTCAAATCCATCACTTTCAGGAACTATTACTGTTAATCCTCAAGGAATTCTTGAATTAATTTCTGCCTCAGGTACTGAAAATCAAGTTATATGCGAGTCTACACCAATTGTGGATATTGAATATGAATTGCAAAGCGGAGCTACAGGAGTTGATATATCTGGACTTCCATCTGGTTTAAATACGGACCTAAATCCCGCAACTGGAATCTTAGTAATATTTGGTACACCAGACGTAAATATATTTACACAAACTGTTTATCCATACGTCATAAGTACAACTGGTAGTTTATGTAATACAGATATCTCAGGTTCTATAACTATTGATCCAAACAGTGATTTAATACAAACATCTGATTCTGGAACAGAATCTCAGATACTTTGTGAAGGAGATCCGCTGGTTGATATTGTTTATGAATTCAGTGCTGGTGCTACTGGTGCTAACGTATTCGATTTGCCACCAGGTGTTAATTTTGTAATTAACGGAACTCAAATTACCATCAATGGAACACCAACTGGGCCATTTACGGAAACTACTTTGTTTACTTATAGTGTCGAAACTTTAGGATCAGTTTGTGATGAATCAATATTAACTGGAACCATAACTGTTGGCCCATCAATTAATATAACATTAGAGCCTACAGGAGGACCAGACAATCAGGAATTATGTGAAGCTGATGAATTAAATCCACTTCAACCAATTATCTATAATTTTAGTGAAACTCCAGTATCACTATCTGTGAACGGATTACCATTAGGTATTTCTTATGCTTTTGATACCGGATTAAATCAATTAATAATTTCAGGATATCCAACTGAAAATATCTCAGTTACTACAAATTATATTTATACAATTACTACCATTGGTCAAGTTTGTGATAACTCAGTATCGGGTGAAATCACGGTTAATCCTGCAGATGAGATTTCATTAATATCCGATATAGGAACCAATGATCAAATAGTTTGTGATAATTCTGAAATCGTTAATATTGTTTATGAATTAGAAGGAGGAAGTATTGGAGCCACTGTGACTGGTCTTCCAACCGGAGTTTCTTATAATACAGATGATTCCTCTGGAGCATTATTACTTACTATATCTGGTACTGTAGTAGGACTCGGTATCTTTAATTATGAAATTACTACTTTTGGTTTATGTGAAAATACCGCACTTGTTGAGTTAGGAACCATAGAAGTTATTGATACTGGCGATACTATTCAACCGGTAACTCCTAATACTACCAATCAAAGTTTGTGTTTAAATAATGAAATTGATCCGATAGTATTTATTATTTCAGATGCTTTATTTGCAAATGTTAGTGGACTTCCAAATGGTTGTACTTATACAAATGAAATTGATCCTACAACAGGAAATATCATACTTGAAATTATAGGTGCACCTATAGTAGTAGGAACCTTTAACTATATAGTTGAATCATCCTTTGGCAATTGTAATTCGCAATTTTTAGGAATTATTGATGTGATAGATGGGCCTTATTTTGACTTACTCTCTGGTCCGGGAACGGAATTTCAAGAGGTATGTGAAAATTCACCGATAGATATTATTTCCTATCAATTAATTGGAAATTATGACAATTTTACATCCGTAGGATTGGCACAAGGAATAGATGCTTCCTTTGATCCAATAACAGGAATTATTACTATATCTGGTCAATATGATGGTCCAGAATTAACAACAGTACTCACAATACAATATACTTTATATGCATCCAGTCCTAATGGTTGCCTTGCAGAATTGAATGGAGAGATTACTGTATACCCTTCTGTATCTATTGCTGAATCAATTATTGTAACAGAAATTTCGCCAGACCCTGGACCAACTGACCCTCCTTTATTAAACTCAGAAATCAAACCGGTTTATTGTTATGGTTCTGGTAATGGAGCAGTTAATTTAGTTTTATCAGGAGGAAGTATAAGTGGTGTTTACACCTACAGCTGGTCTGGACCTAACTCTTTTTCAAGTATCAATCAGGATATTGAAAATTTACTACCAGGAACCTATACTGTTGAAATAACAGATGTAACCAATGATGAAGGATGTGGCGTTACTACAGAATCATTTATAGTGACTGAGTCTGATGAAATTATTGTAGATATCGTAGATATTATACTTCCAAGTTGTGATTCTGGCCTCAACGATGGAGAAATTCAATTACAAATTACAGGTGGTGATGACAGCTTAATCGACCAAATAGAGTGGTATACCTTAGATGGTAGTCAAAACTGTTTTAATTATTCAATCTCACCAATTGATCTTGATTTTGATGGAATACCCGATTATGGTGATTCCGATTTGGATGGTGATGGATCAATTGACCCTGGTTTGATTGATGTTGATAATGATGGAATAATTGATTCTGCAGATCCTGATTTAGGTTCAGGAATTGACAATAACAATGATGGTATTGATGATTTTTATCTAATAACAACACTACAATATTTTAATTGTGATTTAAATATTTATGAAACTTTTGAAATTTTAAATGCCAGTTTTATCGGGTCAGAGATTATTTTCTGTGCAGGTTTAAACACTATGATTTTGGAAGATCCTACCACTTTAAATGTTCAAGGTGGCACCAATTCATGTAGTGCAGGTTCTTGGGAGTTATTACCTCAGTATTCTGGATTATCAGCAATTGATGATCTATCTCCAGGTATATATAAAGTTGAAGTAAATAATAATGACTTGGATGGAAATATACTTTGTACTAAAGAGGAAATATTTCAAATCAATAGAGATTCAATTAGCTACGATAATTTAGCAGTCGATTTTGAATTGTGTGAATTAACTTCTGGATATCTAACCATAGATGTTTATTCTTACAATTCTGAACTATTCTTCTATTACGATAATCAAATAATAGATCCTGCTAACATAGCGATTATAAATAGTTTCCCCGATTTTAATACTTATGAAATATTTATTTCTAATCCTTTAACAAATGCACCTCTTGAAATTATTAATGAATTTGGGTGTGGAGTGATTGTAGATGAAGAAGATACCAACTGGTTTGTTCCGGTTCCAGAAATTCAATTTTCAAATCCTGAATATGATCAGTTTGGGTCAATTTCAATAGGTTCTTCAATAATTTTCGAATCTACATTTACTAGTGGAATTGAAACTTTTACGTGGAATTTTGGAGATGGAACACCGCTAGAGTTTGGTCCAGCAGTAACCCACGCATATAATTTAGACGGTATTTATATAGTTACTTTAGATATCTATAGTAGTGCTGGATGTACAGCTTCAGTTACCCAGGAAATAAGAATAGGTAAAGGATATACGATAATGTTACCAAATGTTTTCACTCCAAATTCAGATAACTTTAATGAACTTTTTAGACCTTTATTTACTGGTGGAATTCTTGAAATCGATTTCCAAATATTTGATCCCGATGGACATCAAATGTATTATGAAAATTCAGTTACCGACTTAATTTCAAATGATTTGATTATTAATGGATGGGATGGCGAAAATGCAAAAGCAACGACTCCTTATTTTATCTATAAAGTTAAGGCTAAGTTATTAACTGGTGAGGAAGTTATAAAAACAGGATTATTTAAAATTTTAAGATAGTTATGAAAAAATTTATAATCAAAATATTATTATTTTTTGTGCCATTAGGTTCAATTTTTAGTCAGGGCTTTTTAATTAACGAAGCAAATAATATGCAGTTAATTAATCCGAGTTATAATGGGTTTAATTTTGAATCTAAGGCTGGTGTGATTTATAATACTATTAGTTACGACGGTATCAGAAATATTGATACAAAATATGCCTTTGCAGGTTATAGTCTAGAGAATTTAAAATTTGCAATAGGTGTAGATTTTGTATCCCATAACGTAAAGGAATTTGGTTATTTAGAAAACCAATTAAACCTTTCATATACCTATAAAATTGATGTAGGAAGAGATCTTTATTTCTTACCTTCTATATACCTTGGTATTTTTAATAGAAAAGTTGATGCTTCCAATTATATTTTTGAAGATCAGTTGGTTATTTCAGAGGGGGTCATTCTACCCAACTCAAATGACCCTTCATTAACAACTCCTCAAACTAATAATAGTTTTGATGCTGGGATTGGAGCAATTTTATATAACGAAACTTTTTTGGTAGGATTAAGTGCAAAGCATATCAATCAAGCCGGGATAAGTTTTGATACTGAAGTCAATGAGCAAAGAGATTTGTCCATTTCGATACAAGGAGCTTATGAAACAGAAATTGATCCATACAATAGGTCATCATTACCAAAAAACTCCTATATTTTTGCATATGCTTCGATAACAAAAATTGGTGATATTTTAAAAATATATTCATCTCAAGAACTTCAGTTTAACAGCTTTAGGGCTGGTATACATCAAAAATTGACAAGTTTAGAGGATTTTTCATTAGTGAATTTTGGTTTAAATCTTGGAATAGAAGCTGGCAACATAAATTTTAATACGGCCTATAGTTTTTCAGTAAAAAATGATATCAGATATTCACCCTCAATTCTTGAGATTTCTGTTCAATTTAACTTTGAACCGTGGCTTTCAAGAAATAGAGCAGACTATAAAAGATTAAGAACATTTAATTACTAATTAAAAAAAGCAGAATATTTTTTTGTCAGATTCTCTAGATAGTTATAATTAAAAAATTAAACTAACTAACTAAATTTATTCAACATAACCTTCATTTGTTGTTGCAAATTATGCGCCTTATTTGCTGCGGCTTTTGCAAAATCTAATTGATTTGAAGCGTAAATAATTCCTCTGGAAGAGTTAATTAATAAGCCTACGTTTTTATTCATTCCATACTTACATACTTCCTGTAAATCGCCTCCTTGAGCACCAACTCCAGGTACTAATAGAAAATTATTAGGAATAAGAGTCCTAATTTCTTTAAAATACTCAGCTTTTGTAGCTCCTACCACATACATCAGATTTTTACTATTTTTCCATGAACTTGAAGTTTTCAATACATTTTTATAAAGCGCTTCGTTATCAATTTTTTGAGTTTGAAAATCAAAAGCTCCTTCATTTGAGGTTAATGCTAATAAAATTGTATGTTTATTTTTGAAGGCTAGAAAAGGCTCCACAGAATCCTTTCCCATGTAAGGGGCAACGGTAACCGAATCAAACCCTAGATCTTCAAAAAAGGCTTTAGCATACATGGTTGACGTATTGCCTATATCTCCTCGTTTAGCATCTGCTATGGTAAAGATTTCAGGATATTTGTTGTTTAGATAATCAATTGTTTTTACCAGAGATTTCCATCCTTTAATACCATAGGCCTCATAAAAAGCGGTATTGGGTTTGTAAGCTACAGCTAAATGATGAGTTGCATCTATAATATGTTTATTAAATTCAAAAATTGGATCTTCTTTTTCTAGAAGGTGTTTTGGAATTTTATTCATATCTACATCCAAACCTATACATAAAAAAGACTTCTTTGTATTAATTTGATGTATTAATTCTTGATTCGTCATTCTAAAAAGTTTCTCCTGATTCTTTTAACTTTTCGGTATTGTTTACCAATTGTAATTCCTCAATAATTTTTTGAATATCACCATTAATAATATTACTTAAATCGTAAAGCGTTAAATTAATTCTATGATCTGTTACCCTACCTTGAGAATAATTGTAAGTTCTAATTTTAGCGCTTCGATCTCCACTGGTAACCATAGAGCCTCTTTTAGCAGCATCTTCTGCTTGTTTCTTAGCCAATTCTAAATCGTATAATCTAGAACGAAGAACTTTAAAAGCTTTTTCTTTATTTTTATGTTGAGATTT
>Ga0315320_10000429_pt1 | contig 34647 bp, 37 predicted proteins | sample M140m21515metaG_FD_203458 | JGI IMG/M metagenome (GOLD analysis project Ga0315320, IMG submission 203458) | Ammonia-oxidizing marine archaeal communities from Monterey Bay, California, United States - M1 40m 21515 | ecosystem: Environmental > Aquatic > Marine > Coastal | place: USA: California... | reverse complement strand
CCCCATTCAGATTATTTTGGTGCATTAGCTAATTATGGAATTTTAGGTTTTATCATATATCTTAGTTTACCAATTTACTTGATTTTAGGATATTTGAAAAATTTTAATCATAAAAAATCTTATGAAAGTACTTTTGTATATTTTTTACTAATTATGATGATTTTTATTGAGTCAATGGTTGTTGATTTTTTTCATACTCAATTTATTTGGATAATATTTGCAATGTATATATTCTGTATAAACATTAAGAAAGATAATAAAAAAAACACCTAACACTATCTTTATATTAAGATTTAACTTTTATTTAATTAAAATTATCAATGCATGGTAAAATTGAACAAAACTATTTTTAATACATTTTATTATATTATCGCTACTTCCTTCTCCATATTTTCTTTTGTTTTTATTAAAGTTTACTGGAAATCTTATTACTTTGTAATGATTTTTTAATGCATGGACATAAAGTGCAAGATCTATTGAAAATTCATTTGGAAAGTAATTTAAATTTTTTAATAGTTTTTTAGAAAATACAACAGGCATACCATGTATGTCATATATATTTTTTCTGAATAATATTAAATTTAAGACCGTGTAGCCATAAGAAAAAAATATATCTATATATGTCCAATTATTTTTAATTAATTTAATTCTATTTCCTTTGATAAATATTTTTTTATTATATCTATTTTTTTCAAAAAGTTTTATTGATTTTATTATATCATTTGGATTTACCTCTAAATCTGCATGAGAATAAATTAAAATTTTTCCACTTGAAGCTAATAATCCTTTTTTTAGCCCATAACCAAAACCAATATTTTTTTTTACTCTACAGATTTTAATATTTTTAATTTTAGTTAATTTTTTGAAAAATTTTTCTGTATCATCAACTGAACCATTATTGACTAAAACCAATTCATTCCTAGGATTTATTAAAAATTTTTTGTATTTATTTATTAGAATAGGTAAATTTTTTCCTTCGTTATAACAGGGTATGACTAAAGAATAATTCATTTTAAATTACTTAATTTTTTATTGATTGTTATAATATAAAAATTTATATATTAAAAAGATTATTGAGCTATAAATAATTTAACGAACGTTCTTAATACAAAAAATATAATGTTTAATAATACGTCTTTAAAATACATAAAACCTAAGAATTTATCTCTTAATTATTCAAAAATTCACACTAAAAGTGATGATGTAATTATTGAAGTTGACAGTTGTGGCATGTGTGGATCAGATTTAAAGATGTTTAATAATGGAAGCATTAGGTTAAAAAAAAATCGGGTAATGGGTCATGAAATTGCAGGCACAATTAAGAGAGCTCCAAAAAATCAATCTTATTTTAAAGTAAACTCTCAAATAGCTCTTGGGGCTGATATAGAAAATCATAAAAACTTTGCAATAGGTCATGAGATAGATGGTGGATTCCAAAAATATTTAAAGATTAATAAAAATATTCTTATGAGGCTTCCTCACTACATATCAAAAAAAAAAATTAAAAGTGATATACTTGCATTAACTGAACCATTGGCATGTTGCTTAAATGGAATTGAAAAAATTGGTCTTAAATCAAAAAAAAATGTTTTAATATTTGGATCTGGATCGATAGGACAACTTATTGCTAAATTATGTGTATTAAACAAAAGCAACAAAATTTTTTTGGTAGATAAAGATAAATTCAAATTAACTAACGGTATAAAAGACCGTAATGTAATCAAATTAAATCTAAAAACTTATAAAAAAAAGATTCAGATATTTTTAAAAGATAACTCGATAGATTATGTTTTTGTAGCATGTAGTTCAGCAAAAGCTCAGGAGGAAGCCGTCAATGTAGCAAGTAATGGTTCAAGTATTAATTTTTTTGCAGGACTTACAAAAAAAAATATGATCGATCCAATGATCAAGATAAATACTAATATGATACATTATAAACAGCTTAAAGTAGTTGGGTCTCATGGTTCAGAAAGAAGACACGTTATAAAGGCAGCAAAATTGTTGATAAACAACAAAATTAAAGTTGATAGTTTAATTACACACCGTATACCCATAAATGAATATAATTTAGCTTTTAAAATAATGAACAAAAATAAATATATTAAAATAATTTTAAAACCAGGTAAAAAATAAAGATGTATAAAGATATAGAATTATCTGCAAGTTTAATGTGTGCTAATTGGCTTTCATTAAAAGATCAAATCTTGTCTTTAGAAGAAAATGATATTGATTATATGCATTATGATATTGCAGATGGTATCTATGCACCAGATTTTACAATGGGTTCCTCAATTATAAATACAGTCAAGGAAAATACAAAACTTCTTGGTCATTACCATTTAATGGTAGAGGAACCGATGAGACTATTTGAAAATTTTGACTTAAATAAAAATGAAATTTTTACAATTCACCAGGAGACATCAAAAAACTTACATAGAGACTTAATAAATATTAAAAATAAAGCAAAAGTTGCTTGTGCAATTTCACCTGCAACGCCCTTAGAGTACCTTGAATATATAATAGAGGAATTAGATAACGTATTGGTATTAAGTGTAAATCCTGGTTTTAAATCTCAAAAATTAATACCACAAACAATAAGAAAAATTGAAAAACTAAAAAATCTTATTGAAAAGATGGGACTAGAAATAACAATTACAGCTGATGGTAATATTAATAAATCAAATGTACCAGATTTTATAAAAGCTGGAGCAAATATTCTTGTCCTAGGATCATCCGGTCTATTCCGAAAAGATGCAACAATAAAAGAGTCGGTAGAAGAAATAAAAGAATCTATAGATAAAGTTTTATAAGTGATAAAAAAATATAAATTAAGTATAAATACTGGTTTTGCAGTTAATAGATTCAATAATAATGAAATATTTATCAACTTTGTAAAAAATCATTTAAAATTGAACTACATCCAACCAACATCAGATTGGCTTAATATGAATTTGCCAGATCGTTATATTTTTAAAAATGTTAAACAGCTCAATAAAACTTTAAACAAATATAATGTTAAAATAAACAGTTTGTTCACTGGAGCCTTTACAAGGCTAAATCATTTAGGCCATCCTGATAAAGAGCATCAAATGTATTGGGTGAATTGGTTTAAGCGTCTTATTGACGTTGGTATAGACTTAGGTGCAAATCATGTTGGTAGTCATTTAGGTATACTTTCTTATCACGACAACAAACAAAGAAAAAAATTATTAAAAACAAGAATAATAAAAAATTGGCATATGATAGGAGAGTATGCGTATAAAAAAAAAATTAAATCATTAATATGGGAGCCAATGTCAATTTCAAGAGAATTCGGAGAGACGTTAAATGAATGTAATCAAATACACTCACTTTTAAATAGAAAAAAATATAAATTTAATCTTTGTTTAGATGTCGGTCATGGGGATATAAATTCTAAAAATAAATCTAATTATGACCCATATAAATGGTTAGAAAAATTTTCTAATGAAAGTCCAGTTATCCATATCAAACAAGTAAAAAAAAATAACTTTGCACATTTGCCATTTACAAAAAAAGATAATAAAGATGGAATTATTAAACCAAAGAAAGTTTTAGAGATTCTAAAAAAAAATAATAATTCTGATACAGAACTTGCGTTTGAACTTTCATTTAAAGAGAGAGACCCAATAGATAAAAATTTAAAAAAAAATATTTTTGAAACAGTCCAGTATTGGAAAAAATTCATACACTAAACAATTATGAATATAATTATAACAATGGCTGGTAAATCGAATAGATTTAAAAAATCTGGAATTAATCTACCAAAATTTTTATTACCACTTAATGGTAAATCAACAGTTATATCTGAAATTTTAAATAATTATGATGACAATGATAATTTTCACCTAATTATTACAGATAAACAAGTTAAAAAATATAATTTTTTAAAAAACTATTTAAGAAGTCTAAAAAAAAATATTTATCTAAATATAATACCTGATCATAATAAGGGACCAGCCTATTCTGCAATACAAGCAAAAAGTTGTGAAGGAAAAAAAAATGTAATTGTTTCTTATTGTGATTTTTTAATGAGATGGAATTATAAGAAATTTAAACGTGAAATAATTAATTATGATTTTGGGATTGTTAGCTTTAAAGGTTTTCATCCAAGCTCATTTTCAGGAACTCTTTACTGCTATCTAAAAGTTTTAAATAATGAAATAATTAATTTAAGAGAAAAAAAAGCTTTTACAAATCAACCATTTTCAGAATTTGCTTCAACTGGATCATATTATTTTAGAGATTTTTCTGATTTAAAATTTTACACTCAGAAAGCATTCAATACTAAAGCAATAATTAAAAATTATAAAGAAATCTATGTATCATTATTATATTTAGCAATCATCAATAAAAAAAAAAAGATATTAAATTTTGAAGCTGATAAATTTGTATCAGTTGGCACTCCAAGAGATTACAGCCAGTATACTGATTGGCTAAATTTTTTTAATACAGACAAATTTTCAAAATATTTATGATTAAAAATATAATCATCCCAATGGCTGGGTTAGGAGAGAGGTTTAAAAAAAATAATTTTTCTACAATAAAGCCTTTAATACGAATTGATGATAGTACAATATTAGAGGAGTCTATTAAAGAACTGCCACGTAGCAAAAAAAAATTTTGTGTTTTAAAAAAAGATATTTTTGATAAGTATGGTGTTGTTAAGAAAATATTAAAAAAAAATAAAGTTTCTTCTTTTTTATTGGACAAGGATACCCTTGGACAATCAGACACGTGTTATAAAATGATGAATAAAATCAATCATGATGAAGATTTACTCATTCATTCATGTGATTATATAATGAAGTATTCTTATAAAAAATTTCTTAAAACCATTAAAAATTCAGATGTTGTAATATTTACTTATAGATTAAAGTCCACAATTGTAAAAAATTATAATGATTATGCCTACTGCATGTTAAAAAAAGGAATAGTAAAAAAAATAACTGAAAAGACAACTATTTCAAAAAACCCATCTTTGGATCATATGATAATTGGAACTTTTTGGTTTAAAAAATCAAAAGATTTTTTTGATATGCACGAAACTTCTTTATCAAAAAAAAATTTTATAAATAATGAACTATATGTTGCTAATAATATAAATTTTTTAATTAAAAAAAAGAAAAATATAAAAATATTTGAGGTAGATTATTGGAAAAATCTTGGAGACGTATTTAGCTATAACCAATATATTTATTGGAAAAACTTTTTTGAAAACCCACATAAATAAAAATGATTTCTCTTACATTAATCAAAAACAAAAAATTTAAAATTGAAAATAGATCTTTAAAAAAACTTAAAGATGATCATTGTAGACTTAATATACTTTCATCCGGAATATGCGCCTCAGATATACCAAGAGCTTACGATTCAATGGCATACCATTATCCATTAGTTTTAGGACACGAGTTTGTTGGAAAAATAACTCATGTTGGAAAAAAAGTAACAAAATTTAGCATAGGAGATGTTGTAAGTGCATTTCCTCTTGTACCATGCTGTTTAAGTAAAAAAAAAATAAACATATGTGAATACTGTGTCGATGAAAAATTTAATCTTTGCAATAACTATAATTATTATGGTTCCAGAATTGATGGTTCTTTTGCAGAAAATTTAGATGTGCATCAATGGAATTTATTTAAAGTGTCTAAGAATTTACCCTCAGAACAGAGTTCTTTAATCGAACCAATGGCTGTTGTATTTAATATTATAAGTAAATTTAAGAATGATTTAAATGATAAAAAGAAAGTTTTAATTCTTGGTGCAGGTTTTTTGGGTCAAATACTTTCTAGAGTTCTAAAAAAAATAGCAAGACATCACCAAGTTCATATATTAGATCGTAATGAATTTAAATTAAATCTAAGTAAACAATATTCAAATGAACAATATTTATCTTCAAGAAATAAAAAAAATTTAAATCTTCAAAAAGAATTAAATTGTAAATTTGATATTGTAATAGAAACTACTGGTAATAATAAATGTTTCAAAGATGCAATTTTATTTGCAAAAAAAGATGGAAAAGTTTTTTATTCAGGAAATATTGATAAAAGTTTATTTTTAAAAAAAAATGAAGTCAGTGATATCTTAAGAAAACAAATAAATATAAAAGGAGTTTGGAATTCATCTTTTAAAACTAAAAATAATGATTGGAAACAGGCTCATACTTTTTTATTAGAAAATAAAAGATTTGAAGAGCTTATATCTCATGAAACAAATTTAGAAAATTCAGCTAAACTTTTAGACTTAATTAATGAAATGAAAAAGGGTAAAAGAAAAAATAATTATATTAAAGGTGTTATAAAAAATTATTAAATGATAAAAATTCAACATAGAGTAAATTCCTTAAAAAAACTGAAAAATATAGATCATAATTTTGGTGTTGAAGTGGATGTTAGAAGTATAAATAAAAAATTAATATTAAACCATGAACCTTTCCAAAAGGCCTTACCCTTAGACACTTTTCTAAAAAAATTTAATCATAAGTTTTTGATTTTGAATGTAAAAGAAGAAGGTATTGAAAATTTAATTTTGAATTATGTAAAAAAAAATAGAATAAAAAATTATTTTTTATTAGATGTAACAATCCCAAAAATATTTCAATTCATTAAAAATAAAAAAAAAAATAATTTATGTTTAAGAATTTCAAAATTTGAAAAGTTGAATCAATTAAATTTTTTTAATAAAAAAATAGAGTGGATTTGGGTAGATACTTTTGATAATAAAATTCCTTTGAATGTTAATGATTTAGAAGGTTATAGTAAAAAATTTAAATTATGTTTAGTTAGTCCCGAACTTGTTAAAACAAACAATATAAATGTCACTAAATTTATAAAAATTAACAAATATAAATTGAATTTTTTTTCCGCAGTTTGCTCTAAAAATATAAAAACTTGGGAAAAGTATGGTTATTAATATTATAATTAAAATAAATTATTTATAAATTCTTAGATACAAATTTTGCAAAAGCCATAATAGTTGCTTGTGGACTTTCACCCGTATTACTTGGGACTATACTTGCATCATTAATAAAAATATTTTCATAATTATTTAGTTTACCATAATGATTGGTGCCACAATCACTATTTGGTGAATATTTCATGCTACTCATGCCATGAACGGAGATTAAATGTAATTTTTTTTTGTCAAAGTTTTCAGATAAAATAAGCGCTTCTTTTTCATTCTTAATAATACCTGAATTTTCAATTGGATATAATATAGATTCAACATCAGTGCTAAAGAATAATTTTGATGTTCTCTCTATAGCTTTCTTAATTTCTAATAAATCTTTATTATCAAATGAATAACTTACATATGGGTTATTAAGAAAATTTTTTATGCGTCCAAATGAGTTTGACTTAATTTGATAAATATACATGGCATAGTGGTCATGATTTTGTATTATGTCTTTTTTTACATCTTCATTAAAATGACTCGCTGCAGCTAATATATATGGTAACTCTGAATTAGCTGCAGAAAGAAGTACACCTTCTTTTTCAAATTCTCTCATAAAATAAATACTTACAGGTAGATCTGGATTGTAGCTAAAACTATTATTGAAATTTATTGGTTTTTTAAATTTAACAATAGTTTTAAAATTTATATGAAATTCAAAGTTATCATTATTATTTTTAATTAAATTATTATTTTGTAATAAAAATGGTGTGTTAATAGGACCACAACAAATAAATAAATTTTTAAAATTAAATTTATATTTTTTAAAATTTAAGTTATTTTTAACAATTAATGATTTAGCCTCTTTTTTTTTAGAAAATATCTTTAATACTTTAGCATCATGAAAAATATTCACTCCATTTTCACTAATTTTCTTTAAATAAGTTGTATTCATGTTTTGTTTCTCTCTTCCTACAATGCCTGAAGAATATCTTTCACATTTTTCTATTTGCCAATTCAATTTTTTTGATTCTTCGTAAAGAATCTTAGAATCATTATCTAAGGGAGTTATCTCTTCAGTATTTACTTTTATTTCTGATTTTATTTCATCGATTAATTTTTTATAGTGACTAAATTCTATTATTGTTTTATTTTGTTTAACCCAATTATTAAAAATCCATTCAGGAGTATTAGAAAAATAACCTGCATTTACATATGTAGAACCACCTACACATGAACCTTGCCCATATCCAATCATTGGACCTCCATTATTAGAAATTAATGGTGTTGCTCCATTATTTTTATAGAGTTTTGCAATGTTTCTTCCAATATTTGAAAAATCTAAATTGTTTACACTTGGTCCTTCTTCCAAAATGATGCACTCTTTATTTTGTTTTAAAAGTTCATAAGCTGTTGTGGCTCCACCTGCTCCAGATCCTATTATAATATTCTCTATATCAATTTTGTTCTTTGTATTAAGGGAATTTAAATTTTTAATCATTTTATTTAAGTAGAATGTAATAGCAAATTAGCTATTAAAAAATTATTTAAATTTTTGAAATAAGGAAATTTACCTACAAATTTGATTACTTTTGAAAAATGATCTAATTTTATTTGATAAAAATATACGATTGTAAAAATAATGTTCATTATCAATAAAGATAGCAAAAATAGAAGAATAGCAACTTTCAAAAAAAAATTATATTGAATTAAAGAAAGATAAAAATTTTCGATTATAGCAATTACTCGTTTTTTATCATTACTGTACAAATTTAGTAGATACCTTGAATATATTAAATATAATATTTTTTTAAAAAAAATCACTTTAAACTTCTTAAAATTTTATTTTTAATAAAAGTTGAAATAATGCTTGAAAGTCCCTTCTTTAATATTTTATCCAAAGAAGAAAAAAAATAATCTAATTCTTTTTGATTAACAATTATTGGCGGTGAAATCCAAAGACAAATTTCTTTATTTTGACCAAGTGAGGTTAAAATATCATGTTCCGCGTACAATGAATCAATGATTGATGAGACAATTAGTTTATCAATAAATCTGCTGTCTTTAGTAATATTTGATGGTATTAGTGACAAAACTTTTTTGATTACATTTGGTCCAGAGTTAAATAGAATTCCCTGAAGACATCCCTTACCCCTAATTTCTTTAATATATTTAGGGTACTTATTTTTGAGTATTTTTAAATTTTCAAAAATTTTTTCACCTATAATTTTTGCTTTTTGAGGGTAATTATCTTCTACCGCTATGTTAATGGCTTCTAAAGCTGTTATGCTTTCTTCTCCAAAAGCATTATAAGTTGTTGAATGAATAGTGCTATCAGTTAAAGCTCCATATGACTTTTCAAATATTTTTTTTGTAGTAGTAAAGCAAGAAATTGATGACTTGCCACCTCCAAATGATTTTGACATTGTTAATACATCTGGCACTAATCCTTCATAACGCATGAAGTAAAAAAATTCACCAGTTTTCCCCCAACCTGTATATATTTCATCAAATATTAATGTTATTTTATTGTTCGTGCAAATTGTCCTAAGTTCCCTTAAAAATTTTTCTGAACACTCAAGCAAACTTGAAGCACTGAATGGTTCAATAATGATTGCAAAAACATCTGATTTACCATCATTATTTTTATATTTATCAAGTATGGTTTTTAAACTATCAATGTCATTCCACTTAAATTCATCTGTATTTCTTAGTCCTGGAAACTTAAATTTTACCTCTGGTGACGAACTTATACTTCCAGTTCCTAATAATTTTCCATGAAATGATATATCTGAGTGTAGTAAATATTTTCTATTTCCATTATGATATTTGTAGGCTAATTTTATAGCACCTTCGTTCGCTTCAGCTCCTGAATTTGGTAAATAAGAAACGTTTAAATCCCCAGGTAGAATTTTTGAAATATTAGAACTTAAAGCAGCTAAATATGGACATAAATAGTTTTTATGAACTTCAATCTTATCTTTTTTTTGAAAATTTATTCTTACATTGATAATTCTATCATGATTGTGACCATGATTTAAAACACCAAATCCTCCAGTAAAATCATAAATTTTTTTTCCTTTTCCTGTATAAATATAAATTCCTTTAGAAGTTTTTGCCAAATCATTACCAAATTCAAAAGATGAAAGAAGTTTAACCTGACTAGAACTAACATGATTAGTATACAAGTTTTTAACGTTTTCTAGTGAAAGACTATCAATTTCATTTGATTTTATTAATTTCATTTTATAATTATTTAAAATTTTGTGATTTGAATTAAATTATTACCATATTATATTTGTATAATATAATCTAAATAATTTATTTTAGACATATTGATTACAAATCGAGAGTCTAAATTCAAAAAGATAAATACTATCAACGTAAATTGAAAGTTATTTCATATCTGTACACACTATTAACACAGTGATATATTTTTTTATGAGTAGGAAACTTAATTATTTTCCATTTATAGCTGTTTTAAGTTACGGTTATCTTGTTGGATTATTTTTTCCAGATATTGACCTAAGTTTTCAATTATTGTTAGGTCACCGATCAATAATAACCCACAGTATTTTATTACCTTATTTATTATATTTGTATTTTAATAAAAAAAATAATTTAACACCATTTAAGACAATTTTAATTGTAGGAATATATTTAGGAATAGGACTTCATCTTTCTGCAGATCTTCATCCTAAAGCCTTTAGAGGATACGCTTTAGTTAAGCTTCCTTTTAACATTGATATAGGAGGATTAAGTCCAATGTGGATTGGTGCTAATGCTTGTATAGCTTTTTATTTGGCATCTAAATACTTAATTGAATTAATTAATAAAAAACTTTTTTGGATCTCATACCTAATAATAGGATTATTAGGTGGTATAACTTATGTTGATGGAGAACCCCATAATAACGATGCTATTTTAGGAACTTTTTTATTTTTGTTTTTAGCTACATTTATTTATAGCAAGATAAGAAATAGAAATTCTATAATTCAAAAAAAAGTTAAGAATAAAAAACAGGTTAAAAAACAACCTCCAAAAAAACGCAAAACAAGTTTTTGGTTATATGCTGTTGGAATACCATCGACTTTGATTATAATTTTAATTATACTAGGAAATTCATAACGGAACACCCCTGTGAATAAATTGCCTTATATGATGAAAAATAGATTAAATGATATTTGTTTAGTGTTTTCAGAAAACCCTATTGCTAGGGCGTATCTTTACTTATTTTTAAAAGAAGATTTAATTTCAAATAAAATTATTTATCTAAATAGTAAGTTTATTTTTAATAAATTTTTTTTAAAATTAAATTTTAACACAACATTTAATAATACAAAAAAATACTTAAAATCTAATAATGTATTAGAATTTATTAAAAATATTGAAAAATATTTTAATCTGAGTGATAATTTTCTAATAGAGATGTATAATTTTGAAAACATCTTTAAATTTAAAAATTTTCATTTTGCTAAATCCTCTGACATAAATAATTACAATAATATTGAATTCTTTAAAAGTCTTGAAGACAAGAACTTTCTTAATACTACAAATAAAATCTTAAAGAATATTTTAGATTTAAATAAAAATTTTTACCACATTCATCCTGGTTACTTGTATCAAGTACGAGGAGCTGATGCTTCTTTAAATAGTATAAAATATTTTAATGAAATTGGTGCATCTTTCTATTTAATGGATAAAAAAATTGATACAGGTAAAATAATTAAAAAATTTAAAGTAAAATTTGATAAAATTTTTTTTCCTAATAATGATCAATTTAATAATTATGATTTGTATCAAATCTGGTTTTCTTTTTTTGATCCTGCATTAAGGGTTATGTTATTAAAAAAAATGTTAGATCAAAATATGAATCTTGATAATTTTGAAACAATTAATTTGAAACCCCAAGATAATAATTACTATTCATTTATTAAAAAAGAAGAGCTTAAAAAATTATTTAATAATAAAATATTTATTTAGTCATATTTTAATTGGAAGAGTAATAGAACGCCCCTAATAATTTACAAATTTAGTTAGATCAGGTATGAAATATTTGGGACCTTTCATAACTTCTCCAGATTCTATATAAATAGGTTTGCCATCCTCACCCAATTTACTTATATTTGAATTTTATTGATTGAATTAAAATTTTAAAACTAAAAGTGCTCTATTCTTCCAGCTATAATTATAAAAGTCACTTAACGCTTGATTTGCAATCAAATCTCTATTTTTTAAATTTTTTAAATTTTTAATTGAATTTATCCAAAGATCAATATCATCACATTTAAGTAATATTGAATTTTTCTCATTAAGCACCTCTCTAATAACGGGCAAATCAGAAGCTATAATTGGTTTTCTATGTGACATATATTCAAAAAGTTTTAAAGGTGATGTAAAATCAGAAATATTCATAAATTCTTTTGATGACTCTGAACCATGAGCAAGTACTATTTTTTGATTAGGTAATAAACATACATCTAAAGCATTTATATAACTACTGACTTCTTTATGTGGAATAAAACCATAAAAAAATATGTTTTTACTATTTATTTTACTTTTCCAAAATTTGATATCTTTTTCAAGACCACCAATAATATGAATCTCTATGTCATCATCTAATTTATTTGCTAATGAGGCAATAACCTCCATACCCTTACCTTTGTATAAATGACCAACATAACCAACTTTTAAATTTTCTTTATGTCCTAAAAGTTCAATTTTGCGAACAAAATTAACTACCTCATCTGCACCATCATGGGCTATCTGTATTTTGGTATTATTTAAATATTCTTTTTCTAGATACATATTTTTTAGTGCTTTAGATATCACCACCATTTTTTTAAAATATTTACTTTTTATAAGTTTTTTAAAAACTATTAGTCTATGATTTTTTTTATCAAAATTAGGTTCATGTGATTCATAAATTACTTTATTGTTAAGCCATGTAGCCACATAAACACCATGTAAAAATCTTCCATAAACTAAATCAAATTTTTTATTAATAAATAAATAGAAAAAAATAGCTAAAGTGTATAAAAGAGCTCCAAATTTTTGATTTGGATGATAAAGTTTTTTAATATTAAAATTTTTTCTTGTACCGTAGTATTCATAAATATCCTCAATGTCTTTCTCATAATGGTTTTTTACATCTGGAGCCAACAAAACTACCTCATGTCCATTGTCAGCAAAGGCTTGGCACATTTTCATAACATGTATACTATTTGCTGTTCTAGAAGGTATTATAGACTTTGATATATATAATATTTTCATTTTATTCTATGGGTTCGACTTATAAAAAATAATTTTTAAGTTATTTACGATTTAAAACTATTCTATGATATCTAAGACCTTTTCCCAAAAATGATAATTTAAAATCATCTCCAAATATTTCTAACACCATTTCTAAAGATGGACGCATTACCCATCCTGCATGCTTATGTCTATGCATTTCAGCTACACGACCACGTCTACTTACCTTTGGATCTTTCTTCCACCAATCTTTATTTGATGATACATAAATTAATGGACGAGCGAGTTCCATTTCTAAAATTGCAGTTTTTTTAGTGATATCTCTAATTGACCGTAAAGCTTTTAGTACATTCTCTACTTCAGTGACTACAGCAATACAAATAACGATATCAAATTTTCCAAAATCTGTAGCATCATCTATTCCAGCAACATGAAAATCAACATCAATACCTTCATTTAGTGCAAGCATCCTTGCCTGGTAAATACGATTTTCATTAATATCTAAACCAACCACGGTTTGAGCACCAGCTTTTTTGGCGTTTAAACTATATTGACCCGAATTACATCCAATATCTAGAACTGTTTTATTAGAGAAGTCAAATTCATCAAACCATGAAATCCTAGAATCAGTGTTAAGTTTTCCTGATGTAACTAAACCATGCTTTAAATGAATTGTTTGATACCAATTCTGGTCACTAATCCATTTTTTATATTCTTCTAAATTTTCTATTTTAAAAATTTCTTTATCTTGACTAACCATTTTCTGCACTCCCATAAAAGTTTTGAATAAACTATAACTCCTGGTAATTTTTTATACCCAAGATTATACACAACTGTTGCACGGTGATGTCCTCCTTTAAGTACATACCGATTATATATTTTAACAGCAATTATAGGGTCGTCCATGTTAATTTGATACCCCTTATTTACTATTGAGTTTATTAATTTGATACGCCTATCTACTAAAACTGTTGCACCTTGTTTTATATTTTTTTTGCTGAGTAAAGTAGGGTTTAACCAAAATTCATTTTTATTTTTATGTATATGATCGATTGCATATTGATGAACAGAGCCTTGATACATGCCACCTTTTGACTTCAAATCAAGGCAATGTTTAATAAATTCTTCAACTAACCAATTAATCCAAAGATTTCGTGCTTGCTCACAATTACCTTTAATCCACATTTTTATAAATTTATAAAATGGCCATTTTTTTATATTTTTACCTCCATATTTTGATTTAACGTAGCACTCCAGATCGTTATGCTTGATGAAATTTATTGGTATATCGTAATTCAATGACCTCATTTAATATAAATATATTCCGATAAATTATGTTCTATGAGATCAATCTCTTGTTGATTAAGAATTTTTTTATACTTACCTATGTTTTTTTTAGAAAGATTTGGTTCATAACTAGATACAGTTTTTGAGTTAAGAGAGACATGATTACACAATACATCCACCGTTTCTTTATATTCATTAACGAAATCCTCAAAACGTAAACGTAAAATAATTGGATTCTTAATTTGTTTAAGATGTCGTTCCATCTCTTTATACCAATCAATAAAGCCATCAACACAAGTGGCCATTTTAAAGTGCTTAAGCTCTGCAAACTGATCACGTGGATCACGTGTCACTAGAACAATTTTTCGATTTAAAAAATATTTTGTTGATTCAATTGGGTTCCAACCTGAGCCTGCTTGATTAAGAACTACTGGACGTTTATAAGAGTCGATCTGAAATAATTTACTGTGCATTTTTTGTGCAGCAATAATAAAATCATCTTGAGATACAAGTAAACGAGTATTAGGAGCCACACCATTAAAACCTAAATACTTTTTATATTTTTTAATAAAATATATAATAGCTGATTGTGACTGCATTGATCTATGCCAATGTAAACGCATTGGAAGTTTTGCAGCACAAATATCATTAATGAATTGCTCAATTACTATATTAAATGAAGGTAATTTTAAGGCATAGTCCTTGCCATATTGCCAAAATGTCTCTGGTCTAGAAAGTTTTTTTGTTATTTTTTCAAACTGAGTTAATACATAATCAGCAGTAGGAGGGTGAAAAGCACTTTTTGAAATTGCTTCAAGTGTCATTAAACCATTAGGCATTTGAGGTAATTGATATTCTGTTCCTTGCAATGGGTCATTGAGATCTCCTCGGCCAGATAAATAACCAAATACAGCTTGTGAACCAGAATAAGTTGTTCCAAGTACAATAATATAATTTGCTAGAATTGATTGACTGATCATTTTATAAATTTTTTAACATAATTTTATAGATATCTTTACCATCTATTTTTACAGGATTATTTCCAAGTCTTAGTAAATTTATACCTTTAATAATATTGTCTGAGCTATCTTTAATATTTATATTTAACTTTAATAGATCATCTTCAAGTTTTGCTTGTTTTTTTATTAATGATATTTTTGAACTAAATTGGTTTATATCTGAAACTTCAAATAAACTAAATATTAAATCAAATCTTTTGTTTAAATCAAAAGATGTTTCCGATTTATCTAAATTATCATAATTAAACTTAAAAAATTTCTCAAAAAATAAACCAACAGCGTGACCATGGCTTATATTGAATAAAGATGTAAATGGATATGATGCTGCATGAGGTACTATTGTTTTTGAAATGCTAATAGCTTTTCCAGCTAAATTTGCAGCAATACTCATTTCTGATGCATTTTTTAAACTTGGGTTGTTTAAGAAAGAAACATAACTCTTAATAGAAACTTTTAGAGATTTTGAAGCATATGCAACACTTTTTTCATTAGATTTTTTTGATACTAAAGACTCTAATGCTTGAGCAATAGCATCAAATCCAGCAGAAGCTTTTATTTTATTTGGAGCTGAAATTAAAAATTCAGGAATTAAAAAAAAATTATCGGGTACCAGCAGTTCACTTTCAAATGAGTGTTTAATACCATTAACATAAATAACCGCATTAGAGGTAACCTCTGCTCCAGATCCAGCTGTTGTTGGTATTACAGCTAGCTTTGTATATTTTTCTTTAAAAGGATATGAATAATTAACAATTAAGTCTGCTAAATCAGATCTAGCATCAACTACATTGGCAATTTTTGCATAATCTATTACTGCTCCGCCTCCCACTGCTAAAATTAAATCTGGTTTAAAATTTTTGATATCTTTTATTATCTTTATTAATTCTTCAAGTATTGGCAACTCTGAATTTTTATAAAAAATTTTAATTTCTTTATCACTAATTATCTTTTTAAAAAAAACTTCAGCACCTGATGTTACAAATGATTTTTTTCCACATAATACAAAAATTTTTTTAAAACCTTTATCATTTACAAACTTTAGAATATCTTCAGTAGTACTAATCATTTATTTCATAAATTGATTTTTTATTTTTATCAAATCAGTAGGTCTGGGTAATTTTTTTACTGAACTATTGGCAACTTTTACTTCTAAAAAACTTAAATCATTTGCTGACAGGAAGTCTTTAATTTTTTTCTTTACCTCTTTTTTATTTTTAATAGAATAAAATTTTTTAAATCCTAAGCTTTTTGAAAGTTTATCAAAGTCAATTTCATTTGCATAAGTATTTTGACCTCCAACAGAGTCATGGGCATTGTTATTTAACAAAATATACTTAAAATTTTTTTTAGCAAAAGATCCTACTGTTTTAATTGATCCTAAATGCATCAAAAATGAACCATCGCCATCAATACATATAATATTATGTTTGCTAGAAAGCGAACAACCTAGGGCGACAGATGAAGTATGCCCCATACCTCCAACCATATAAAAATCTTTATTATTTTTAACTTGATACTTTTCTCGAACATACATTAACTCTCTAGAGTTATATCCAGTACTCGAAATTATTTTCGTTTTTTTAGAGATACTTTCTAATAAAGTTTTGAAAAATAACTCTTTATTTAAACTGTAAAAACTTTTTCTTTTTATTGGTTTTTTGTTTTTCTCTAGTGATCCTTGTTCTATTAAGCAAGCAACAATAGATTTATTTTTTTTTGCTATTTTAATTTGTTTATCAAACTTTTTTAAATCTAAATTAGACCTAATAATTGTATATTTAATATTTAAAAGTTTTAATATTTGTTCAGTAATTTTACCTTTAACGTTATGTTGCGGCTCATCTTTTAACCTAGGTGAACCTCTCCATCCAATGATCAAAATTAATGGGATTGAATACACTTTTTTATGAGCTATTGAAATTAATGGATTTAAAGCATTAGATAATCCAGAGTTCTGCATATAAACAACTGGAATTTTTTTTGTTGATAAATATTGACCAATAGCAATAGATACTGCTGAACCCTCATTTGTTGCTATTATGTGATTTTTTTCATTTTGTATTGATGAGGATAATTCTTTTAAAACACTATCAGGCACACCTGAAAAAAAATCACTTTTATTTCTTTTTAGTAAATCAATTAAAGCTTTTACTTTAATCATTTTTAATTAAACTAATTATTTCTTTAATAGGAATAATTTTTTTATCTGCCTCAAATGCTCGACTATTTCTTAATATTGTTTTAGCTGTTTCTTGCATTGCAGGATAAGCTGCTCTCAATAATTGGTTGGCATAAATTACTAATTTAAATCCATTGTTTATTAAATCTTTTTCATGCACTTTTGAGTATGTTGAGGGTACTGATACTAATGGAATAAAATATTTACTTTTTTTAAACTCTTTTGCAAATGAAAAAATTTCTTTTGGGGTTTTTTCCTTGCTATGAATTAATATTGCATCTGCACCTGCTTTTGAATAAATAACTGCTCTTTTGAGAGCATCCTGTATGCCTTTACCTAAAATAAAACTTTCTATTCTGGCAATTGCTAGAAAATCATTTGATTGTCTTGTACTGCATATTTTTTTAATTTTTTTTGCAAAATCATTTGGCTTATCCTGTTTGGCGCCAGATTGATTTTTAAACAGAGAATTTTTTTTTAATCCTATTTTATCTTCCATTATAATTGCTGAGACACCCGAACGCTCTAAGGACCTTACTAAAAAAGGCAAATGTTCAATTTGACCTCCATTATCTGCATCAAATACTATTGGTTTACTTGTTACATCTAGCATATCTTGCAATGAAGATACACGAGCTGAGAATGATAATGAGGAATTATCAGGTAATCCTTTGGTAGCAGAGTCGGTAAGACTTGACGACCACATGCCATCAAATTCAATAATTTTTTTATCTTTTATAATATTAATTTTATCAATTATTAATCCAGTTAACGAATTATGAGACTCTAAAATTCTAACTATATCTTTAGAGTGTAGTAAACGTTTCAATCTTGAAACTCTGTTATCAGGTGAAGAGATAATATTTGTCATTTGTTTTTTAATCATTGTTGAAGAGATATTCTTTGTGTATCGTGGTTCTATTAGCTTTCCAGACCATTTTTTTAATATTTTAATTGCTTTATCTCTTGTTTTTTTTTGGATCCCATTTTTCCAATCATCTCCATGAACAACATAATCTGGTTTGACTAGCTTTAGATTTTCAACGTAATCTAAAGTTTTTTGGGGTATCACTTTCTTTACATATTTTATATTTTCTAGAACTATTTTTCTCTTTTCATAGTTCAAATAAGGAATATTTTTATAACTTGCTATAGCCTCATCTGTAAGCAATCCTACAATCACATCTCCATACTTCTTGGCAATTTTTAAAATATTTATATGACCTTCGTGTAAAATATCAGCTGAAAGACCAACATATACTTTTTTATTATATTTTTTATTTCTCATTTTTAAAATGTTACTTTTATATATGAATAAACTTTCTTTAATAACGATTATTTCTCATTTAATACTTTTGAAGTATTTTTGCTTTTATCTTTATCATTAAAATATTGGTTATATTTTGAGCCATTTTTTGCCAAACTATAGGTATAATATAAAACACGTCTATCTTTCTTGGTATTATTTATTTGTGAACGATGTGGACAAGTATGTAAAAAAAAAACTATATCACCAATCTCCAAATTAATTAAATTGAAAGAAGTTTTTGACTCAAGTTCTTTACTTAATGCTGGCGTACCATCATTTTTAGTGTTTTTTAATAGCTCATTAAAATTACCTTTGTGAGCATTTGCTAATTCAAGAGTACCGTTATCTTCATTGCATTTATCTAAGGCTATTAAAGCATTTACAAAATAGTCTCCATATAAATACCATCCATTGCGTGAAATGTTTTTATCATCTTTAAATTGAAATATACCATCATAATGAGCATAAAAACCATCTCCACCAGGTGGTTTAGCGTTAAATTTATCTTTAAAAATTAAAAAATCTTCATTAAATATTAATTTCATCAAATCTATAATTTTTTTATTAGCATCAATTAGATTTTTTCCTTTATCGTATAGTTTTTCAATTCTTCTTAGATTTTTATTATTATCGTAGTATTTAATATTTTGATCTGAGTTATTAATTTCATCTATCAATACAGAGATGTAATCTTTAGTAAAAATTTTTTTGCATACAAAAAAACCTTTATTTTCAAATTCTTCTTTCAATTTAGAGTGATTTAAATTCATTTTTATTAATTGGTTAAATATTAACTATATTATTTTTTTTAAATTTTTTAATAAATATTTAATAACATTTATTCCATGAAATTCTTTTCTCATATATACAAGCTTATTGCTAGTTTTTAATGGTTTTTTCCAATTACCATACTGATATTCTAAAAATTTTTCTGGAGGGTATGGTGCAAAATGATATTTTTCGAAAAAATGGATTTTTTTCATGTTAAGTAGAAAGTGATCTGGAATTTTATATGTTCTTCTCCAAAAAATATTTTTTATTTTATCATGATTCCACCCATTTATGGTGTAAGCTGTTGTTTCTTGTGGTAATTTTCCAACAAAATCTATCTTGAGCATGGATAATTCTTTGTAATATTTTTCAATAGTAAAACCTGATGTTTTAATCTCGTCTATAAGCAAATCAAATTTTTCAGGAACTTCATCAGAAAAAACACTTAACTCTACGTCCCAATCCCAAGGTATAAAGTCATTTTCTCTTATAGCACCCAATAAAACACCCGTTATTAAGAAATAATTTATGTCGAGCTTATCAAGAATCTCACAAATTTTCAAGAATTCATATTTTCTTATCTGAAGCTCTTCTTTAGTTCTAACCCTTATTTTATTTTCATGGACAGCTAAATTTTTTTTATTCATAATTATTTGATATCAACTTTATTTAATTAAAATTGTTGTCTCAGTGAGTAGTTTACATTCTAATTTTTTTTTTATTCCAAGTATATGTTGAAGTCTAAGAACTTTTGCACGAATATCTTTTTCATTTAATGGTGGAAATTTATGATTTTTTTTAATGAGCTTAAATTTATCTATAAATAACTTGCTCATTATATTATGAAATACTCTTTTAAATTTTATAATTTTACATAACCAATAAAATTTGGTCCAGTTATTAGATTGTGATAAGCTCTTATTATCTAAACTTTCCCACACTTTTAAGATTTTTTCAGCTGCCAATTCATTATCATCAATATATAACTTTTTAGACAATACTTCTGAAATTTTTACTTCCACTTTTTTTTTCTCTCTAATTTTTTCAGAATTAAATAGTTCATTTGCTTTTATCAATAGTTCCTCTTTTGATTTTATATTGTACCCCAGTGAATTTGCCAATTTATGATCATATTCCATCTGGAATGGGCTATATGTTAGAACTGGTTTGCCTGAGATGGTTGCCTCAATACTTGTGGTGCATCCATTATGCATAATAGCAAATGCATTTTTAACCCATGCTGTAATAGAGCCTTCTCTAATAATATGTACGTTTGGAATATCTTGAAGAAAAATTTTCCAAGTATTCATATTTTCGCTTGGGTGAGGACGTAAAACAATATCATATCCATTATTATTTTTTGCTAAATACTTTATAGCATCAATAAATTCATAAACTTTTTTAAAATCCTCAGCTCTTTCATAAAAAAGTTTTTTAAATAACTTTGGGTTACGTTGAAAATATCCTGCATTTGATTGACTTTTGATTGTCTCATGAAATAATTGATTATTTGTAGAAAGTATATTTGATGAAACTAACAAAAAAGATTTTGATGGCATTTCTTTAGGGTTTGTCCAATAATCAATAAAAAATGATTTCCAAAGATCTGCTCTTGGAGAGCCAGATTTGTGTATCTTTTGTGAATTTTTAGAATAAATTTTTTTTAGAGTATCTGTATCATTTGATCCCCATCCAAAAACTGCTGAGGCTTGTCCAATCGATAAATCTGAGTATCTATCAATAGCAAATTGCGTATAGCCATCTACATCTATTCCAGATTCTTCATCGATACTTGTGATCTTAGAGCCTTGTTCAATAATTTTTTGATGTCTATTAGTCTTAATCTTACTCGGTGTCAGAGATTTTGTGTGATAAATTCCTGGTGCGAGAACCTTTGTATTTAAACCATTAATTATAAATCCAATACTAGAAACTAAAACTTCATTTCCTTTAGAAGCTGCTAAAACCGCTAAAAGAAGCTTACTATCTAATTCTCGATCAGAAATTTCAAGGTGTAAATAAATATTCATATATAATCATTTATAATTAAATTTAATGAAACTTTAGGCATTTTTTATCTTTTTATTATCATCTTTTATCTAAACGAAAAGGGTGTCTTATTGGTATTCCAGCTTTTTCCATGGCAGCTTTAGCTTCAAGTGGTGTTTGTTCAGTAAAATGAAACATGCTTGCTGCAGCAACTGCATTTGCACCACATTTATAGACTGCATCAATCATATCTTGATAATTTCCAGCACCGCCAGAGGCAATTACAGGTATTTTTACTGTATTTACTATTTTTTCTATTAATCTTAAGTCATAGCCCTCTAAAGTTCCATCTTTTTCAATGGATGTTAATAATATTTCTCCTGCTCCCCGATCTTCCATTTCTTTGGTCCACTCAACAACATCTTTACCTGTATTTTCAGTCCCAGCACGACTGTAACACTCCCAACCCTTCCCATTTTTTTTCAGTCTGGTGTCGATGCTTGCCACAACACACTGGCTACCATGACGTTTCGCAATTTCTGTTATAAGATGAGGGTTGTTGTAAGCAGCACTATTAACAGATACTTTATCAGCACCAACTCTAAGTAATTTTTGTACTTGCTGAATATTATTTATACCCCCTCCTACAATTAGAGGAATAAAACACTCTTGCCCATATTCATTTATTGACTCATAGTCTAGTTCGTCTGATGAAAGATAAGCTGTAATATCAACTAAAATTAACTCATCAACCTCTCTCTGATTATAGACTTTAATAGCAGGTAGAACTGACCCAATCCCTCTCCAACTATCAAAACTGATGCCTTTGACTAAACCAAAACCTTTCCATAACAGTGTAGGAATAACTCTTACTTTTAACATATTGAAATATTTATAAAATTTTCAAGCAACTTAAGTCCTGCTCTAGAACTTTTTTCAGGATGAAATTGAGTGCCCCAAATATGCTTATTTCTTACAGCAGCAACTATAGATATGCCATATTCTGTTTTTGCAATTATATGATCCAAGTTTTCAGGTAAAAAAGCGTAACTATGAACAAAATAAAAATCTGTATTTTTTGGTATTTCATAGAACACACTTTCAAATTTATTTTCAAGATTGATTTCATTCCAGCCAACATGAGGAATGCTTAAATTGCAACCCAGTTCTTTTAAATTAATTACTGATCCTGGTATAAGTCCAAGTCCTTTAACACCTTCACTATCTTGATTTAATGAACCTTCTAATCCAAAAGATGCTAAAAGTTGCATTCCTAAACATATACCAAGAATAGGTTTTTTTTTTTCATTTACTTGTTCTAAAATTATTTTACTCCAACCATCATTTTCAAGAATTTTTGCACACTCAGTGAAGTTTCCAACTCCTGGTAAAATAATACTATCTGCTAAGTTTATATCTGCAGGACGGTTAACTAAAATTGGTTTGACTTTTAAACTTTCTAAAGATCTAGCAACAGAACCAAGGTTGCCCACACCGTAATCAATTATTGCAACTTTCACTTATTATCATAATTAATTTTAGTCAAATTACCCTCTGTATCTTTAATCAATGTACCTGCCGAATCTCTTTTAAAGATTTTTTTATTAGTAAATTGGTCACAAATTTTTGTAAATTCTTCAACAGTAATTTTTAACGGTTTTAGAATTTCTTTTAAAGGTTTGCCTAAGTATTCCCATGGAAACAATCCTTCTAATCTTTTAACAATATCTAAACCATCTTTTCGAGTAATTCTTTTTCTTCTGATATGAGTACAAGCAATATCAGTTGTTCTACCAAAACCAAACTTTAAAAATTTAAAATAGTCATGAATGCCTGTTTGATAATTGTCTAAATTCTCATAATTTACCATAGAGCCTTCAACAGATTTATGATAGCTGTTAAGTCCATTAGCTTGCGCAATTAACGCATTAGCCATGCTATCCCATGGAATATAATGACCAAGAAAAAGTCCAGTAACTCCAACTCTTTTAAGCTCAGCATCCGTTGGATATTGATAAGAAATCAGATGCTTTTTTTCAATTCCTTCCATACCAACAGTGTCGGAAACTCGCATTCCTAATAGACCTCCAAACTCTTCTAACCACCTTCTATTAAGAATATTATTTTTAGCTGCTGATGCAGGTCCTCCATATTCATTTTGTGAATTTTCTCCCCAGATAATTAAGGGAATATTAAACTGAACTGCGGCTCTCACTGGGATTGTAAATATTCCCACATGTTCAGGCCAAGAAATATCTCCAACCTGTTTTAAACCAATTCTATTTAATTTAACTCTTATTGATGGATTAGGTGACATTTCTATATAGTCTACTCCCAATTTTTTTAGGTTTTCAATATTTGCTCTTCCTATTTTTGATAGATCACAAGTAGTTGAAGTTACACATAAAGGATTTAAACCCATCTGAAGTATTTTTATTACTTGATATGTGCTATCTTTTCCACCACTTACTGGAATAACACAATCCCAATTTGAACCACTAGTATTACAAAATTTTTTTAAAATTTTTTGTAACTCTTCATATCTGATGTTCCAGTCAATTTTAGTTCTATGATTGTAGTTTCTACACGCATCACATACTAGATCATCATCTAGTTTCAAATCAGGCTTTGTGCTAGGCATTACACATATTTTACAATAAGTAAGCATATTTAACTTTTCTCCATTAAAAACCACGTTATATCATCTTGAGGAAATTTAGGGTCTCTCCTATAAGAAAACCCATAATCAATTATTTTCATTCCAGGATGTCTATCCATAATTTCACCAGCAAAATCTCTTTTAAACAATCTATTGATATGTCCTCTATAAGGAATAGTAACTGGGGACGGATTATAATATTCAGCAACAAGTAAATATTTGCTACATGATGTAACAAGTTTGTCGTAAACATTATTTAATTCATCAGGGTTAATATGAATAAGCACTCCTTTAATTAAAACAAGATCAAAAACTTTTTTTGGATTAAAATCTAATATAGATCCTTCAAAAATATTATCTTTGGGTAGGATTTTATGCAGTTCATTAACTGCATCTGAATTAATTTCTATAGCGCTATGGTGTTGATCTGGATAAAGCAATTTTAAAGCTTTAATATTCATCCCAATATTAGCACCAAATTCTATGCAGGTTTTAACATCTTGGGTTGATTTTAATGCTTTGGTAAAAAAATCCAAATTACTTGCTAATAATTTTTCACTTTTGTTACGATCGATATATTCTTGACCAAAAGACTCGGCCCAAAAATTTTCTTGTTCGGTTTTAAAAGTCATTATTACTCCTATTGCACCCAAAAATTATCAACTAATAAAAATAAAGATGTTTATACTATAATGGTTTTGTTTAAACAATGTCACAATCATTGTTAAATACCGCTCATAATCCTTATGAATACTCTTTATTTATTAAAAAACAATCAATTATTAAATTAATTAAAATTTTAAGAAATAAGCAAAACTTCATTAAAAATATTTTTAATTCTAAATATTAGTATTAAATATCAATAATATAGAAGTTTAAATAAGTGCTACTGAAATCTAAATTTAAGAATATATATTTTTTTTGAAACATGTAATATTATTTATATGAAAAAAATTCTTTTTTTAGGTTATTCACGTAAAGAGACAAAAATAATTGACAAATTAAAAGAAAATAAAAACTATCAAATCTTTAATAAAAAAAATAAAATTAAATTAAAAGATTTAGATAGCATTGATTTAGTAATTATTTTTGGATATAGGCATATAATTAGTCAAGACATACTAAAAAAAGCAAAAAAAATAATAAATCTTCATATCTCTTATCTACCATATAATAAAGGAGCACATCCTAACTTCTGGTCTTTTGCTGAAAATACACCATCTGGTGTATCTATACATAAAATTGATAAAGGAATTGATACCGGTAATATTATTTATCAAAAACTTTTAGACTTTGAATTAATTAAGAATAAAAAAAAATTAACATTTAAAAAAACTTTTTTTACATTAATTTCCGAAATTGAAAATCTTTTTATGGCAGAAGCTAAAAATATTTTAAATAATGAATATGAGGAATTCAAACAAATTGGAAGTGGTACTTTTCACACTTCTAATGAACTACCAATTCTCTTGAAATCTTGGAATCAAAATATCTTCAATACAATCACAAAATACCAGAGACAAAAAAATGATAATATAAATAAAAAATTAAAACTTTTGGATGAAATTGAAAAAACAAGAAAAAATAATAATGTGAATTGGATGAACATACTAAGACATTCAATTAAAAGTTCGCCTTCAAAAACTCTTAAAATACTAAACTCGATTAATATTGATGATGATAGAATTTCTAAGTTATTCAAAAAATTAAATGAAAAATAAAGTTTTTTTTATAGCAGAGATTTCAGCAAATCATTGTGGGGACTTTAATTTAGCAAAAAAATTGATGAGATGTGCTTATATAAATGGTGCTGATGCAGTAAAATTACAAACTTACACTGCTGATACAATGACAATTAAATCTCACAAGAAGTACTTTAAAATTAAAGAAGGTTTGTGGAAAGGTTATTCACTTTGGGATCTATATAATAAAGCACACACACCTTTAAAGTGGCATAAAGAACTTTTTAAATATGGGAAATCTCTAGGCATAAAAGTCTTTAGTACCCCATTTGATAATACTGCAGTTGATTTTTTGGAAAAATTAAATTGTCCAATTTATAAAATTGCATCATTTGAAATGACTGATTTAAATTTAGTAAAAAGAGTATCTCAAACAAAAAAACCTATCATAATTTCAACCGGAATGGCAAACTTAGAGGAAATTGAAACAACAGTTAAAACAGCAAAAAGAAATGGAGCTAAAGATATTACTCTTTTATACTGTGTGAGTAATTACCCGTCATCAATTAATGACTTTAACTTAAATAATATAAAAATATTAAAAAATAAATTCAAATGTAAAGTAGGATTTTCTGATCACTCAATAGATAATAGGATTGCCTTTGCTGCTATAGCTAGTGGCGCTGAGGTTATAGAAAAACATATAGCATTAGACAATCAAAAAGAAGGTTTTGATGTTGATTTTTCATTAAAAGGAAAAGAAATTAAAAAATTAAGGGATGATATTGATATTGCCTCTAAACTGCTAGGTAAGGATTATTTTTTTAGAAATAAAAGTGAAAATAAATCTAAAATTTTTAGAAGATCAATATTTGCAACTAAAAATATTAAAAAAGGTGAAATTTTTTCTAAAGATAACATTCGAGTTATTAGACCAGGATATGGTTTGGCACCAAAATACTACAATAAAATATTAAATAAAAAATCTTCAATAAATATTTCAAAAGATGAACCGTTAAAACCTATTATCTTAAAGAATATATAGCAATTTTCTAAAACTACTATTTAGAGATAAGTTCAAATAGATTAATGAAAATATAAATGTAAAAAATTATTTCAAAATTTATTTTTATTCATCATCTGAAACATTCTTTCAGCAATCTGCCAATCTTCAAGAGTATCAATGTCCTGCACTTGATTACGAGGTATCATTATGGGTGAAGAATTTTTACTTATAATGGGTTTATTTTTTAACCAAGCATCCGTCATTCCCCAGTAGAATTGACCAGCATCATGAAAGGCTTCTTCCAAATCTTGAGATCTAGAGTTGTAATGTTTTGGGTAAAACATTTTTATTTTTTTATTTTTTTTTATTTTGAAAGATCTTTGAATAGGGTATGAGTAATTAGTAGCTGAAAAAGTGTATTCAGAGCTTGAACTTTTTAAAATTTTTAAACCATATTTTAAATCACTTAATTTAGCAAAAGGAGCAGTAGCATAAATGCAGCAAACATAAGTTGGCCTTTGATAGTGTTTAATTTGCCATTTTATTGTATGGGAAATCACCGGAACTGTTCCAGCGTAATCATCAGAGAGTTTTTTTGGACGCATAAAAGGTACATCTGCTCCATAACTTCTTGCTAAATCGGCTATTTCATTATCATCCGTGCTTACAATAATTTTATCGAATTGCTTGCTTGCTATTGCTAGCTGTATTGACCAAGCGATGATCGGTTTCCCACAAAAAATTTTTATATTTTTTTTTTCAATGCGTTTACTACCACCACGAGCAGGTATTACACAAAGTTTCATATAATCATCACTTTTTTTAGAGTTTTTATGACATACTCTTGATGTTCATCTTGAAGTACTGCATACATTGGAATGCTAATTACTTCTTGGTGAAATTTTTCTGCTATTGGAAAATCATTTTTTCTAAAACCTAATTTTTCATAGTATGGATGTCGATGAACTGGAGTATAATGCAAGTTAACCTCAATATCATTTTTTCTCAATTCATCATAAACTTGTTTTTGAGTTTTAATGTCTGAACTAACTTTAACAAGAATTGGATATAGGTGATAACTAGAGTAAATTGTGGGAGACTGCCAAGGTGTTGTAAGTGGCAGGTTTTTAAGTTCTGTGTCATAATATTTAGCTATCTGATGTCGGCGCTTAACATATTGATCTAAACGTTTCATCTGATTTAAACCTAATGCTGCTTGAATATCATTCATTCGATAATTAAAACCAAGATCTATCTGCTGATAATTCCAGATTTCTTCTTCAGATTGTTGCTTCATTTTCGTTTTATCATTAGTAATTCCATGAGTTCGTAATCTAAATATTTTATCAGCAATGTCCTCATCATTAGTTAACGCCATGCCACCTTCAGCTGTTGTAATAATCTTAACTGGATGAAAACTGAAGACCGTGATGTCACTATGGGTACATGCGCCAACTTTAATTTTATTATAAGAAGCACCTATTGCATGAGATGCATCTTCAATAATCTTAAAACCATAACGTTTTGATAAGTTATGAATAGCAAGCATATCACATGGTTGACCGGCAAAATGAACAACAACTAGAATTTTAGGAAGCTTTCCTGATTTTTCTGCTTGTATTAGTTTTTCTGATAATGCATCAGCACTCATATTGTAAGTCTTTGGATCAATATCAACAAAATCTATATCTGCACCACAATAACGACCACAATTTGCAGAAGCTACAAAAGTGTTAGGTGAAGTCCATAACAAATCTCCTGGACCAAGATTTAATGCAAGACAGGCTATATGAAGTGCACTGGTTGCACTATTAACTGCAATAGCATGAGAAGCGGTACAATAATTTGCTACTGATTTTTCAAATCTTGGGACGGTTGGGCCTTGAGTTAAAAAGTCTGAACGCAATACTTTTTCAACTTCATCAATATCCTCTTTGGTTATTTCTTGTCTACCATAAGGTATCATAAATTAAATTGTAGCAATATGATCTTGGTTTTCATCAATCCATTTTTGTAAATGAGATCTTGTCATCCATTCTTTATTATTATCACTACTGTAAATAAACCCATCGGTTACTTTTTTTCCACTCTTTATACGTAATTGATCTTTCCACCAATCATTAATTTGTGGTAAAATTTTATAATAATCTGAATATTCATAAGTATAAAGACTGTCCTCTTGACCAATCATTTGTTCGTGCAATTTTTCTCCTGGACGAATACCTATAATTTTTTCTTTAGAATTTGGTGAAATCACTTTAGCAATATCTGTGATTTTCATAGAAGGAATTTTTTTAACATAAATTTCACCTCCAATCATATCATCAAAAGCGTGCCATACCAATTTAACCCCTTGATCAAGTGAAATCATAAAACGGGTCATACGTTTATCGGTAATTGGTAATTCTTTTAGATTTTTTTGTGACAAAAAAAAGGGGATAACAGAACCTCTTGATCCCATGACATTTCCATATCGTACGACTGAGAAACATGTTTTATGGCCACTTGCATAAGATGAATTGCTTGCAGTAAATAATTTATCAGATGCTAATTTAGTTGCACCATAAAGATTAACTGGACTACTTGCTTTATCAGTTGAAAGGGCTACTACTCGGCTAATATTTTGATCAATGCAAGCTCTTATTAAGTTCATAGCTCCATTAATGTTGGTTTTTATGCACTCAAATGGATTATATTCAGCAGTAGAAACTATTTTTGTTGCTGCAGCATGCACAACAAAATCTATGCCATATAATGCACGGTAAAGTCGATCCTTATCACGCACATCACCAATAAAAAAACGTACTCTATCATCATCTTTATATAATTTTGCCATCTCCCACTGTTTCATTTCATCACGTGAAAAAATAACTATACGTTTAGGATTATATTTTTTAAGAGTAAGATTAACAAAACTATGTCCAAATGATCCAGTACCACCTGTGACTAATATAGAAGAATTTTTCAGCATTTTTTATTTATTTCTTGATCTTATCAAACAATTATAGATTGTCATTAATTCTTATTAACATTGATAGTTTCTTCAAAGGTTCCTTGATCGATAAGCTTACCATTTTGAAGTTTAAAAATAATATCACAATTCTTAACTGTATTTAGACGATGAGCAATTAATATAATGGTAATATCTTTGCTAAGATTATTTATAGCATCCATCACAGCTTTTTCGGTTTGATCATCTAAAGCACTCGTTGCTTCATCTAAGATAAGTACTTTTGGATTGTGATATAAAGCTCTTGCAATTCCAATTCTTTGACGTTGTCCACCTGATAGCCTAACCCCTCTCTCACCAACAGTAGTAAGGTATTTATTTGGTAATTCATCCATAACAAACTTATGTAAATTTGCAATTTTACAGGCTTTTTCTATAGCTACTTGATTAAAATCTTGAGGCTCAACTCCAAAAGCGATGTTGCCGGCTATGGTATCATCAGAAAGATATATGTGTTGGGGTACATATCCAATAGATTTTTGCCAGGATCTTGTATTTTGCTGTGTTATAATTTTTCCATCAATTTCTAAAGTACCTTTTTGAGCTTCAAGAAGACCAAGAATGATATCAACCATTGTAGTTTTACCACTACCCGTAGGGCCTACCAGCCCGACTGTTGTTTTGGCAGGAATATTCAAATTTATACCCTTTAAAGCTGTTCGTGAAGCATTTGGATAATTATAATGAATATTGTTTAATGTAATTGAATTATTAAAATGTAAAATTTTTTGATCATGACTTTTGTTAATAATTTTAAGATTTTTTTTTTCATCATATAACTTATCAATTGCGGGACCCACAAAAGTAAGTCCAGTAAAAGATTTATAAATCTGTTGAATTGCTGGCAATAAACGATAACCAGCAAAAACATACAAGCTGATGATAGGTAAAACATTATTAAAGTTTCCTGCTATCCTCATCATATAAAGTATTATTAACATAATGCCACCAAAGGCTATGGCTTCAAGAAAAAAGCGCGGTAATTGACTTAAAAGTGTAGAGGAAGTCTGAGTTTGGGCATAAGTTTTTGCAGAAATAGAAAAATGTTTAATATAAACTTTCTCTAAACCACCTACTTTAATCTCTTTTAAAGCACCGAAGGCCTCACTAACAGATGTAAATCGTAACTCATTATTTTTTAAACGTTTTTTTCCAATTATATTAAGATAACTACGTATAGAAAAAAAAATAAGTCCATAAACTGCACTAAGCGATATGCTAATTATAAGAGCAAGTTTTGGATCAGCCAAAATTAATAAAATTATTAGTGCAATTGTAACTACACTTTTAGATATCAAGTCTATTAGTGGCTTTATACCACCCCCAACAATTCCACCTACTTCTGATAAAATATTTTTCCCAAGGTCAGCACTGTGACGATTTAAAAACCAGCTATAAGGCTGATGCAAATATCCTTCTATAAAACGTTTGCTCATACTATATTCAATCATGTGAGTAAATCTTAATTGCACATAAGTTGTCAGGGCTTTAAAAGTGAGTGAAAAAATTAATATTAAAAATACAAGGACACCTAAAGCGAAAAGAAACTGTTGATCATTTTCAACTCCAAACTTACTTGAAATTTGAAACATATTATTTAAAATTAAATTTGTCTCGATAAGACTTGGATTTGTAAGGACTGCCATAAAAGGTAATATGGATGCCACACCAATCACATCTAGAATGGCCATTAACAAAATCATTGCCAATAGCAATCCTACTCTTTTATGCTCATTAGAATTAAGTAAAAATAATAATTTTTTAATAGTTTGCATTAGACTTTCAATTAATTCTTTAGAATTGGTTTATATAACCATTAATGTACAGATTCATCTTTTATATATAAATTAAACAAATATTTATCTATAAAACATAAAAAAAATTTGATGATATATAAAAATAATAAAATTATTGCAATAATACCAGCAAGATCTGGATCAAAATCAATAAAAGATAAAAATATTGTATATTTAAGAGGTAAACCTTTGATTGCTTGGTCAATAGAACAATGTTTGAAATCAAAAAAAATAGATGAAGTCTATTTTTCTACAGACTCAAAAAAATATGCAATTATTGCAAAAAAATATGGTTTAAAAAAAATAATTTATAGACCAAAATCTATTTCTAAAGACAAATCAACTGATTATGAATTTATTAAACATTTCATTGATAATGTCGATACTGATCATGGAATAATTGCGCATATAAGGCCAACTACACCATTCAGAAACGTAGTCCTGCTAGATAAGATAATTGAATTTTTTATTAAAAATAAAAAATACTCATCTTTGAGAGCTATTCATGAAAATCCTGAAACAGCATATAAATCTTTTGAATTAAAAAATAAATTTCTTAAACCTTTAAAGGGGGTGGAAAAAACATTAGATCAATTAAATAACCCAAGACAAGATTTTTCAAAAACTTACTCTGCAAATGGGTATATAGATTTATATAGAAAAAAATTTATCTTAAAAAATAAAAAACTCTTTGGAAATAAAGTAATGGGATATATTACACCATTAACAATGGAAATTGACAGTAAAGCTGAACTTGACTATATGAATTTTAATGAAAATAATTAAAACACAAAACAGATTTATAAAAACTAAAATTCCTGCACCTGGTACATTTAAAATTATAAAAAGTTTGACAAAAAGTGAGTCAAGATCGATGCAGGGACAATTACCAATAATTTGGTCTAAGGCAGAGGGACATTCGCTTGTTGATATAGGAGGTAATAAATTTATTGATTTTACCTCAACTATATTTGTTGCAAATATTGGTCACTCAAACAATAACTTAATTAAAAACCTTAAAAAAGCGTTAGATAAAAAATTACTCCATAGTTATGCATATTTTAATAGTAGTAGAGAAAAATATTTAAAAAACTTAGTCAAATTTGCTGGTAAAAATTTTGAAAAAGCTTTTTTAATGTCTGCAGGCACTGAAGCCACTGAGGCAGCATTAAAGCTGATGAGATTGTATGGTCAAAAAGTAAAAAAAAGAAAATTAGGAATAATATGCATTGATGGAAATTGGCATGGTAGAACAATGGGTGCCCAAATGATGAGTGGAAATAAAGAACAAAAAAAATGGATTGGATATGAAGATAAGAACATTCATCATATAAAATTTCCTTATCCATGGGAATTAGAAAAAATTACTCCAAAAGATTTTTTGAATAAATGTTTAAAAAAATTAAAAAAAAAAATTGATTTAAAAAAAGATATTTGTGGATTTATGCTTGAAACATTCCAAGGTTGGGGAGCTATTTTTTATCCTAAAGAATTTGTTAAAGAAATCTCTAAGTTATGCAAACAAAATAAGATATTGTTAACCTTTGATGAAATGCAAGCCGGTTTTGGAAGAACAGGGAAAAAATTTGGGTACGAACACTATGATGTGAAACCAGACTTAATTTGTTGTGGAAAAGGCATGGGGGGTGGTGTGGCCTTATCAGGTGTGATTGGTAAAAAAAAAATAATGGATTTACCGTCTGTTGGTGAAATGAGTAGTACAAATTCTGCAAACCCCTTGGCATGCGTTGCAGGAATGAGTGTTATTGATGAAATTAATAATAAAAAAATATTAAATAAGGTTAATGAGAATGGAAAATACTTAAAAAAAGGATTAGAAAATATAATGTATCAAAATTCTAGTTCTATAAAATATGTAATGGGAAAAGGCATGATTTATGCCTTAATTTTTGACAAACAAATACCAAATATCGGTATGAAATTAAAAAAAATATGTTTTGGCGCAATGCAAAATGGATTGCTAGTTGTTTATACTGGAAGAGAGTCAATAAAAATTGGACCACCTTTAACAATAACTAAAAAAGCAATTAAAGAGGGTTTACAAGTTTTACAAGAACAAATTTCTAAAATATTTAAAAAAAATAATTAAAATGACAGTTTTAGGTTATAGACATACAGGCATTATTTGTAGAGATATAAAAAAAAGTTTATATTTTTATAAAAATCTTTTGGGTCTGAAAGTTGTTCAGGAATTTTGGGATCAAACAGATTATATTAATAAAGTATCTGGAATGAAAAATGCCAAAGTTCATTTTATAAAACTTAAAATGAAAAGTGGTGAAATATTAGAATTATTAAGATATCCAACTCATAATACAAAATTGCCAAAATTGCCTATCCATAATACTGGAATTTTACACATAGCACTTCAAGTTGAAAATATTGAAAAGACTTATTTAAAATTAAAAAAAAAAGGTATTAAATTTATTAGTGAACCTACTTTATCATCAGAAAAATTTGCTAAGGTATGTTTTTGTATTGATCCAAATAATGTAAGAGTGGAATTGGTAGAAATCCTCTTTAAACAAAACAAATAATAAATTTTTCAGTCACTAAAAAATAATTAAATTATATAATTGTTCTGCCCCCATCAGCAACAATAATTGACCCTGTCATATAAGATGAAAGGTCACTGCAGAGAAATAAAATTAAGCCATTATATTCATTTTTCTTAGCCATTCTTCCAAGTGGAATTAATTTATTTATATTTTTAACAAAAGAACTGTCTTGTTTATTATAAATTCCACCAGGAGCAATA
>Ga0315320_10000428_pt1 | contig 34666 bp, 40 predicted proteins | sample M140m21515metaG_FD_203458 | JGI IMG/M metagenome (GOLD analysis project Ga0315320, IMG submission 203458) | Ammonia-oxidizing marine archaeal communities from Monterey Bay, California, United States - M1 40m 21515 | ecosystem: Environmental > Aquatic > Marine > Coastal | place: USA: California... | reverse complement strand
GCTTTAGTATTGGGCGTTATAGCTGCTTCAATTTTGGTGGGGTCCATATTCCAAGAATCATCAATGTCTACAAATACAGGCGTTGCGCCCATACGGGATACAGCACTGGCAGTCGCCACAAAGGTAAATGGGGGAACAATGACTTCATCGCCGTGTCCGATCTCCATTGCTTGTAGACAAATTTCGAGGGCGGTGGTTCCGCTGGTGCATACGAGACAATATTTTGCCCCTTGATAGGCGGCGAATTCTTGTTCAATGGTGCGAACTTTTTCGCCGTACCACCAATTGGTATTGTCCAATACATCCAATAATGCTTCTCGTTCACCCGCACCGTATTGTGGCCAGATCGGCCAAGTTTTATCTGTAGAACGGAGTGGTGTGCCGCCCAATAATGCTAAATTAAATTTACTGTCGCTCATGTATGTGTCCTTTTTTTAAATGGTTTTATGGTTTGTATATTTAGTCGTTAATTTGGAACATTCCGATGGCATTGTATCCTGCATCTACGTGGTGTATTTCCCCGGTGACTCCAGAAGCCAGATCGGAGATGAGGTAAGCGGTGGTTTTCGCTACTTCGTCTTGTGTGATATTTCGACGAAGGGGTGCATGGTCGCTGGCTAAGCTGAGCATGCCTCTAAATCCGGAGATCGCGGCCGAGGACAGTGTGCGGACAGGGCCTGCACTGACGCAGTTGATGCGTAGGCTTTTGGGTCCTAAGTCTTCTGCGAGATATTTTGTGGTGGATTCAAGAGTGGCTTTGGCTACACCCATTACATTATAGCCGGGAATGACTTTTTCGGCACCGTAGTACGACATACAGACAATACTGCCGCCTTCATTCATTAACGGCTCTGCTTCACGGGTTAGGCCTACAAGTGAGTAGGCAGAAATTTCAATGGCCATTAAGAAGTTTTCACGTGATATATTTACGAATCGACCGCCTAAATCGGACTTGTCAGCAAAGGCGATGGAGTGGATCATAAAATCAAATGTGCCCCAATCATCTTTAATGAAATCAAAGAAGCCTTTGATTTCATCATCATTGGATACATCGCATGGGTAGCATTTTGCTCCTGGAATGGATTCCAGTAATTTGTTCATGCGTTTTTCCTGGGCTTCACCCAAATAGCTAAATACCAGTTTTGCACCTTGTTCAGCGAAAAACTTTGCGCAGGCCCATGCGATGGAACGTTCATTGGCCACGCCCGTGATTATGCCGCGCTTACCTTCTAATAATTTACTCATGCAGAATTAACCCATTGGTCTTACGCATACGCAATCTGGACGGTAGTGGCGATAAAGAAGAAGTCCAGGCGACTACGATTCTCGAAGAGAGGGTATTGTACAGATTCGGGCCAATGGAAATCCATACGAATAAGCTCTAAATAGGTGCTATGTATACTATTAAAAAGCTAATCTTGCGCAGGTTTGTCAACGGTCATGCGGCATCGACCCTTTTCGCAGGAGATGACATCGTAATTCACTTCATAGCCGTATTCTTCAATCAGTGGTGGATATAACCAGCGGCAATGCTCACAATATTTGGTATAGGGTTTCACACGACCCGATTGGTGAATCAGCTTAGCCGAAGGGCAATCGTGCATATCGATAATGAACATATCATCATATAGCGTAAGATGTGAACGTCCGCCTTCTTCGCCTAATGTATGGTCCCAATATTTTTTCATCCCAGCCAAACCATCGGCTTCAATGTATTTGCGCAAATTATCGAGGAAATTATCGGAAATACCTTTCCAGAATTCGATAATTTTCTCTTCACCACCTTCGTCTTCAAGAAACTGGAACATATCATTATATGCCCAAATAAATTCAGTACATGAAATCATGCTTCCTCCTTCCAGAAGCGTTGAACACAACGGCCTTTTTCTTGGTTGTAATCAACACTGGATTGATAACCGGCTTTCGTACAGATCGCTTCGTTAAGCATCCGGGTGTGTTCGCAAAAGTGCGGGGAAATTTCATAGTCTTGTGCTTTCATGTGTGCAATAGCCGGGCATTCCTTTACATCGAATACTAGCGTATTGTCTTCTTCGCGAAACTCAAATTTCCCTTTTTCAAGAGTGAAGATTTCATCGAAATGTTTGCGTAGCGCATCGAGTCCTTGTTCTTCGAGGTCTTTGACCAGAGGTGCATACACGCTGCTACTTAGTCCATCCAGATATTTCTGAAGGCCTTCCAGGCCATAGTTGTCCACTAGAAACTGAATGCCGTAGCTCAGTGCGCCGTGAAAATCTTTGTGTACGTTGGCCATAAAAGGTTCCTTATTGTGAAATCATGGATTGATATATCGTGTGGTGTTCGATAATGGGTGTGATAGGTGATGCCATGTGCACGCATCGAGTGGAGAGTTCTTCGACAGAACTCTCCAGCACTACACTTAAGGCCAGGATGGCTGCGCCAAGACTGGTTGGTTCTGGGCATTCTATGGGGCACATGTTTCGATTCACTATGTCGGCTTTAATTTGTAACCAAAGATGACTGCGTGCAGCCCCCCCAACACAATGGACAGATGTGGGGATATGGTCTCCGCACAATAGGTGAAGTTGGTCATGCATTGAAAATCCGACTCCTTCTAGAATTGCGCGTGTAATAATATCGGTTCCGTAAGCAGTGCTCCATTCATGTATACGAGATTTGAGCTCATTGACGTTCGAGCGCCAGGGAAGTTGAAGAGGATTTTCTCCAGTAGATATTGACTGTGCCCCTTTATCCAAATCCGCAAAGCTGGGACTATCGGACAAACAATTTCGGAAGTATTCTAGTAAATTGGCAGATGTTTCGTGAAACAACATTTGAAAATATATCCCACCATCATATCCAGGGCCTATAAATACATCTTTTGTTGAAGTGTGTGTGTCGCTACACCGAACTGTGGCAAGTACTGTGCCTGTAGTTTCCGATACGCCTCCGGGATATATATTGGCAGAACCGATAGCGCCTGCATATTGATCTAAACAGCCAACCACAAAGGTGCAGTTTTGAGGTAGAGATAACTCTATGGCCATTTCTTCACATATAGCTCCTAAGTCGGTGCCTGCACGCGCAACACTAGGAAGCCATTCTAGGGGGATTTCGAAATGCTTGATAGCATCGGCCCACCAGTAGAGTGAATCAATATTGAGTAAGCCTGTTAATCCTGCGGCACCGGCTTCGGTGACATGCTGCCCGGTGAACCATAAGGTGAAATAGTCACTAAGTAAACATATTCGTGCCGTAGTGTCGATTACCTTAGGATGATGTTTTTGTAGCCATAAAATTTTCCCTACCATAAATTCGGGACTTAAGGCTGGAATACCGGTGGTGTCGTGAAGATATTCAAGTTGAGTTAATGTGTTGTTAATTTCGATATCGCCGTATGCCCGTTGATCGTTCCACACGATGATGGGTGTGAGTGGATCATCATTTTTATCCAATAGAAGGAATGAATTGGTTTGTGTAGCAAAGGTAAGGGCGGAAATTTGGCTGTATGCTTCAGGGTGTTGTTGATTTAAACTCTTCGCTAATTGTTCAATGCTTTCACGGAAAGATTCTGGAGTGATTTCGTATTGATGGGCTTGGGGAGAGGTGCTCGGAGTAGGGCAGGCTTGTAAGCCCAGAATGCTTCCCAGGGCATCGAAAATCGAGGCCTTGAAATAGCTTGTCCCAAGATCAAATACGAGTACGTGACTCATGGTATTGCTCGCAATAGATTCTTGGCTTTTTCGACTAGTATGGCAGGGCTTTCAGGACTGGGAAATAGTGCATTAGAAGCTTCATAGCCCCCTTCGCGTATCGATTCTTCAGTAACCAAGTAGCCCTGCAACTCACCATTAGCCAGTGTAATCACTTTAGCGTTTGGGAATTCTTGTTCAATATCCAGGGCATATTCCACGAATAATTCTCCTGGAAAAGCCAAGAAATCCCAAGGGCCAATCGAAATTAACTGGATTTCTGCTGGAAGACAGGTTTGTGCAAATGTCTCAAGTTGCCCGGACTGGGCCATGTTGGATAACGTCAAAGTTTCTTCCGCGCCGAAGACATCGCATTCTGCCGTACGCACTTCTGGGTAGGGTGCTTGGGAGTCTTGTAAGTGATGATAATGGGCCTTGATTGTATTGACATTTTTCTGAGCCTCTTCAACACTTATGAAATTACGCAATGGCAATGAAGACTCGTCGCCTGCGCACATGATTTCCACATGATCCAGCCAGGTCATATCATTCATTGAATCTTTAACTGCTTGAGCCAATTCATATCCCAATCGCTCTGCTTCGGCTAACGTGGTATCGGAAACAACATGGCGCGGGCTTTGATTGCCTGAGGCTCCACAGTGATGGAGGACGACGCATTCATCACCAAGCACTTGTTGTTGAACATAGGCCCGTGTATACCCAGGGAAATCACCGCTATAAACAGTTGAGTCTTCGTGTAGCACGGTTGGATGCATAGAGCATATCCAGTTGATGGCCATGGCTTGTTGCGTTTCTTTGTCACGCACCACCAATATGGGCATGTCCGGATGAGCCGGGCCTTGGGGATCACGGCGGTTGGTGCCCACACATGAGGCGTCGGCAATGGTAAAGCCTATTTCGGCTGAGCGTAATGCGGCATGAGCATCAATAGCAGCTTGTACAATCGCATTTTCAAGTTGTTGCAGATAGTCTTTATTTAAAGGAGGAACGGTGGAATCGGCTGCATTACTTGCATAGCTTACAGTGTCAGGTCCAGAGTGTGTGTGCGTTGCGCTAATTAAAATATGAGATGTGGGTATGGTTGTGGCCTCATGAATGCGTGTACGGGCCGCTTGAACCATTGCTTTGGGGACAAAAATTATGTCATTGGCAATCATAAGAATCGTTGTGCCATTGGACTGTATGCATAAAGCTGAAGAGAAAAGTGGATCATTGATTCCTGTGCTAAAGCGCTCTACATGTGGATAGCCAAAAAGATGGAGGCTGTGATCCGGGGTAATGTCAATGGAGGAGGCCCCGGCAAGAAGTGTAGGCATACAGTGTTTTTCCTTCGAAAAAATTTTTACTTGAAGAGTATCCTTAAGTTATGGATACTCTTCAACATTATATGGCGACTTTACAGGGATTGCAATGAAAAACGATGAATGAATATGTCTTACATAACGCTCAGCTGATTCGACCGGGTGTTGATATGGCTCTGGGCTATATACTCGTTCAAGACCATGCCATAGCAGCAGTCGGGCATGGTGAGCCGCCTGAAGCATTCGGTGCTGAACGTATAGATTGTGAAGGTCTTCGTTTGACACCCGGTTTAATTGATGTTCATACACATGGTATACATGCTTTTAATTATGATCGTGGACCGGGGCATTTAGAAGATGCTGCTGAGCAATTGGGGCAGTATGGCGTTACTACTGTTGTCCCCACCATCGTTCCTGTTATTTCACCGGATTTTTTAAAGGCGTTGAATGATTTTTGTGCAATCATCCCTGATATTGAAGAGGTCTCTATACCTGGAGTGCATTTAGAAGGGCCCTTTGTGGCGATAACCGGTGCTGCATGTGAAACACGTGATGGGGATGTCGGGCTACTTGATGAATTAATTGATGCATGCGAAAACAATGTAGCGGTAATGTCCATTGCACCAGAAGTCCCCAATATTATCCCGGTGATTGAACGCCTGCGCGAACGAGGCGTGGTGCCTTTTATTACACATACTCGAGCAAGTGTTGATCAAACAGTGGCAGTCATTGATGCAGGGGCAAGACATGCGACTCATTTTTATGATGTATTTCCTGTACCCGAAGAATGTGATCCTGGAGTACGTCCTGTTGGGGTGGTAGAAACCATTCTTGGAGATGCGCGCGCGACCTGTGATTTTATTGCGGATGGAGTACACGTACATCCCATGGCCATTAAAGCCACTGTTGCTGCTAAAGGGTTTGAAGGTGTGACGCTAATAACCGATTCTTCTTTTGGTTCTGGATTAGGTACAGGTCGATATGAAACACCTTGGGGGTATCATGTGGAAGTGAAAGAAGGAGATGCCCCGCGTGTAGCCGATCCTGATCACCCTTTGGTAGGGGGGCTTGCAGGAAGTGCGCTTACGATGGACCGAGGAATCAATAATTTGATGAAATGGCTGGAATTGCCAGAAGAGCAGGTGTGGGCCATGGGCACTTCGAATCCCGCTTCAGTGATCGAGCTTAATTATAAGGGGAAATTTGATGTAGGACTCGATGCAGATCTGGTATTGTGGAATGAAGTGGATGGGCAATTAAAACCGCTACGTACTTGGGTTGGAGGCAACATTGTATACGAAGCCTAAAAGGAAAAAGTATGTCAGAATTTAAGTATAGTCCCGCCGAGTGTGTGCCATTTAGGGATCGAGAAGTCGTGGAGCGCGTACGTGCAATTACCCGTGAGCAGATTACCGATCACCCAAATCCTGATTTTAAAATAAACGTGATTAAAAGTGCAGACTTGGATTTCATGTGGCTCTTGGATATTTTTAAGCGTATTAAGAGCGCAGCTGATGAGGGGCGCAAGTGTGTGCTGATTATGCCGCAGCCCTGGCCGGGCTACAAATGGGTTGCGCAAATGATTAACATAAACCGTATAAATTGTGCGCATTTACATACCTTCAATATGGATGAGTATGCCAATGAAGATGGCATTACAGCGCCTGATACGTGGGAATATGGTTTTATGCATTCGATGATGAAGCATTTTTATAATGAGATCGATCCTGATTTACGTCTGCCTATCGAGCAAATCCAAGGACCTACCCATAAAAATGTAGATCATTATGGAAAAATGATTGAAGACTTGGGTGGAGCAGATTGCTGTTATGGTGGACCCGGTTGGACGGGGCATATTGCTTTTGTGGAACCCGATGCGCCCGAGTTTGATGCCCCTTTGGAAGAATTTAAGCAAATGGGGGCACGCATCGCTACACTGAGCCCATTTACTATAGCGCAAAACTCATTGCATGGTAGCTTCGGGCAAAGCGGTGACTTAACGATGGTCCCCCCAAAAGCTGCAACTATTGGCCCTGCTGAGGTAATCGCGGCGAAAAATCGAATAGAAATTCATGCCATTACTGTCGACGGTTCTGATGCTTCTTGGCAACGCACGATGTCCCGTTTGTGCTTGCACGGGCCAGTAACTCCAAAACTTCCCAGTTCCATTCATCAGGAATTACGCACTGATGTGTGGATCAGCGAACAAATTGCTCAAACCATAGAACCGCGCTGGGACAAAGGCTATTAAAATATTCTACTAAACAATAAAGGAAAATTCTGTGACACAAGCATTTAATTCATTTGACTGGGCCAATAATAAAATTGATTCGGGTCCTACAATGACTGTTCCCGCACCGGGACCTATCTCAAAAGATTTTCATGATCGTTGTACTAAATACTTCAAAGGATTGAGTGGGCAGGTAAAATTATTCCCCGTCACTTTTGACTCCGGTGAAGGCTGCCTCCTGCGCGATGTGGATGGCAATGAATACCTGGATTTCTCCTCGGGTATCTATGTGACTACTCTTGGGCATTGTCACCCTAAGGTAAGTGAAGCGATTGCAAAATATGCAGGACAGCTGATGAATGCTCACGACTTCACTACGCCGATTAAAACTATGCTTGTGGAGAAATTGGCAGACATTCTTCCGGGCGATCTGAATGGGTTTCAGTTTTACGATTCCGGTACTACAGCAGTGGAAGCGGGTATGCGTGTGTTGCGTGCAGGGACCAACAAGAATGAAATGATCTCTTGCTTCTACGACTACCACGGGAAGACTACTGGTGCTGTGTCGTTGGGGCATATTCGTTCTTCAGTCTATGGGGCCGTTCGTTCACCTGGTTCACATATGGTGCCTCGTCCCGATACCTATCATCCCATGTGGACAAAAGCCGACGGTACCATCGACACCGATCAATACATCAACTTTTACCGTGAATACATAGATAAAGGCACCGTTCACGACGTCGCTGGATTCGTCCTAGAACCCATCCAAGGCTGGGGGGGGACCGTTATGCCTCCTGATGACTTCTTCCCAAAACTGCGTGCGATGTGCGACGACTTGGGCATCCTCTTCATGGCGGATGAAGTGCTCACCAGTTGGGGACGCACCGGTAAATGGCTGTGTATGGAGCACTGGGATGTTGTTCCTGACGTAGTCACCATTGGTAAAGGATTCGGAAATGGATTTCCAGTGACCTGTGTGGCAGTGCGCGAACCTTACAAAGAAGCGTTTGAAGCTATTTCTGCATCCAGTAGCTACGGTGGTAATCCGATGGCATGTGCTGCGGCATTGGCATCTACTGAAGTTATCGAAGATGAAAATTTATTAGCCCACGCTGAACATTTGGGGAATGTGGCACAATCACGTATGGAAAAAATGATGGAAGAACATTCCATCATAGGTGACGTTCGTGCAAAAGGGTGTTTGATGGGCATTGAGTTGGTCAAAGATCGAGATACCAAAGAACCCTTCAATGCAGCAGGGGAATTGGTGTATCAAAAAGCTTTCGCCAAAGGTCTTGCTTGGATTCCAGCAGGGCATATCTTACGTATGAGTCCGCCAATTGTAATGAGCGAAGAGAACTTGCTTAAAGGGCTCTATATCATTGATGAAGCCATCGGTGAAACGCAGCGGGAGTTGATGGGATAATGGATAAAATCTATGGTGTAGGAGTAGTGGGCTATGGATTCATGGGGCAAACCCATACCTATGGCTATCACAGTATCCCTTTTTTTTATGATGAACTTCCTCTGGAATACACAATGAAAGGGGTATGCGTTCGTCGTGAAGAAACCATCGGTGCTGCACTCAAGCAAGGTGGGTTTGAGTTTGGTACGACACGATTTGAGGACCTTCTCGAACGCGACGATATTGATATAATTCATATTTGCACCCCCAATGATTTACATCGCGATCAAGTTATCAAGGCCATCGAAGTCGGGAAGCATGTTTATTGCGATAAACCATTGGCTAGTACCTATGCTGAATGCGAAGACATGGTTAAGGCTATTGAATCTGCACCCACTGACTTGGTCACGCAAGTCGCGCTTCAATACCGTTTTTATCCCAGCACTATGCGTGCTCGTCAATTGATGGAGGAAAAATTTCTAGGCAATATTTACAGCTTTCGGGCGTGTTATCTTCATGCCAGCAATGTAGATCCCGAAAAGCCCCTTAAATGGAAAATGGATAAAGCACATGGTGGGGGAGTTTTGTATGATTTAGGAAGCCATGTCTTAGATCTGGTCAATCATCTCATTGGCCCTTTCGATTCCGTCATGGCTGAGACACACACCGCTACGAAACAACGCAGCCATGCAAGCACAGGAGAGATGGTGGATGTTGAAGTGGATGATATGGCTATCATCTTACTCCGTACACGTTGCGGCGCTCTCGGCAGCATCGAAGCCTCCAAAATTGCCACTGGCACCAACGACGAACTCCGTATCGAAATACACGGCGAGCACGGCGCCCTCCGCCTCAACCTCATGGATCCCAACTGGCTGGAAATCTACGACATGCGCGACGACGCAGGCCCCATAGGTGGTCATCGTGGCTTTAAGAAAATTGAAACGGTTAGTCGATTTCCAAAACCCGGCGGCGCATTCCCGGCCCCAGCCCTCAATATCGGTTGGCTCCGATCCCATGTGGCCTGTCTTCACAATTTCCTTGCAGCCATCGCAGGAAAAGCCGACGATAAGCCCTCCATCGCCGACGGTGCCGAACTTCAACGCATCATGGATGCGGCTTATTCCTCTGCCGAAGTCGGTGCGTGGCAAAAACTATAATGGGATATGATATATTGAACAATTCCAAACATCGCATACTAATTGTCGGCGTGGGTTCTATAGGCGAACGGCACACCCGCTGCTTTTTGGCCTCCGACCGTGCTATGGTCGGCATATGTGAACTGAATGATTCACTTCGAGATACAATTGCTCAACGCTATTCCCTCGGTGAAGCCTATCAATCTTTAGAAGACGCATTAGCATCCAATTGGGACGCCGTACTCATCGCCACCCCAGCGCACACACACATCCCCATTGCGCTAGAAATCGCTCGACACAACATCCCCTTACTCATTGAAAAGCCATTGTCCAGCAACGAAGAGGGAATAGAAGAATTATTGGAAGAAGTCAAGCAGCGCAACTTACTTACCGCGGTAAGCTATAACTATCGTGCGCACCCTGCGTTGGCTGCGATGAAAAAAGCCATAGATTCCGGGCGTTTTGGAAAACCACTCCAGCTCTATTCTAATCTCGGCCAGAATTTCGCCTTCTACCGACCTGCTTACGCTTCGATATACTTCGCCGATCATGCGCAAGGTGGCGGAGGCATTCAAGATTGCCTAACGCATATTATAAATCTATCGGAGTGGTTAGTGGGCCCCATCACCCGCATCGCAGGCGATGCTCTGCATCAGCAACTCCCGGATGTAGACGTTGAAGACACCGTCCACGCCTTTGCTCGGCATGGATCGGTCATGGCAAGTTATACGATGAATATGTATCAACAACCCAATGAGACTGTTGTGACTATAGTTTGTGAAAAAGGCACCTTGCGCTTTGAAGTTAATAGTAGTTGTTGGAAATGGATGGACGAAGTCGAAGGGGAATGGCATACAGAAGAGCACCCTCTTGCGGAACGCGATACCTGGTACATTCTCAACGCCAATGCCTTCTTGGATGCATTAGAAGGAAGGGCTGAACCCTTGTGTTCGCTCGAAGAAGGGCTTCAAACGCTTAAAGTAAATCAAGCTCTACTGAATTCATTAGACTCAGAAAAGTGGGAGATCATATCTTAATGGCTTCTCATACGGGAGATATTAAGCTGGCCATGCTGGGGATGGTGGATGGCAATGGGCATCCCTTTAGCTGGAGCGCAATAATCAATGGGGAATACGATGTTGAAACGATGGCGCAATGTGGCTATGCGGCCATTCCCGAATATCTAGGCAAAGAGCCTAAAGAAAATTTGGGAATATCGGGTGCTAAAGTGACTCATGTATGGTGCGACGATCCTAAAGACAGCTATCGAGTGGCAAAAGCGGCTTATATTCCCAATGTGGTTGAGAAACCCATCGATGTTATTGGTGAAGTGGATGGGGTTTTTATTGCGACCGATATCGGCCATGAACATGTGGAGCGTGCACGTCCTTTTATTGAAGCCAATATCCCGGTATTTATTGATAAGCCGTTGACAGACAATGTCGATGATCTGATTCAATTTATTCAATGGCAACAAGAGGGCAAAGCTTTTATCACAAGTAGCTGTATGCGGTATGCGCGAGAATTTACTGATTTGAAGAAACGTCTAGGCGGTGTCGGGGAGTCCCGATTGATCACCGTCTCCATGGCTAAGACATGGGAGCGTTACGGTATTCATGCACTTGAATCCACCTATGCCTTTCTAGAGCCTGGCGGATATACCGGTGTCACGCATTCGGGGACGGATACACACAATATTATCCATCTAGCGCATGAAAGTGGAGTGGAAACGATATTGGCAGTGATAGAAGACTTATATGGGGCATTTGGTCATGTGCATGTTTATGGAACACAGGGGCATGAATCGGCTGAATTCAAAGACACTTTTTATGCCTTTAAAACACAGTTGAGTACTTTTGTAGATTTTGTGCGCAATGGCGAAGTATCTGGTGAGTTTAGTAACACTATAGAACAAATGAGTATAATCATTGCAGGAATTACCAGCCGAAATGATGGCGGTCGTACGGTACCCTTAACCGAAATTGGAGAACAATTACCATGAGTGTTTTAGCATCGTTTTCATTGGAAGGTAAAGTCGCCCTTATCACTGGAGGTGGGGGAATCGCAGGACAACAAATGGTGCGTGCACTCTGCGAGGCAGGGGCTATTACTTGTGTAGCATCCCGAAATATTGAAATGTTGAAAGAGTTACAGGAAGCCTTTGCAGAAGAAGGGCTTAAATTTACACCTTATCAATATGACCAAGCTGATGAAGCATCCATACTTTCACTGACCGATGCTGTCATGAAAGATCACGGTCGTGTGGATATATTAGTCAATAACGCTGTAATTCGCCCCATGCTTCATGGGTACAAAGATGATGCATTTACTTTTGAAACCAGTATGCACATAAATGCAACGGGGTTGTTTATCCTCACTCGCGCTATAGGCGATATCATGGCGCAGCAAGGCGCAGGTTCGATCATTAATATCGGTTCAATTCAAGGTATGATTGGTCCTGACCCTGAAATCTATAACGGAACCCAAATGAGTGGATGGTACCCGGATTACTTTTATCACAAAGGTGGGATAATCAACTTTACCCGATTTATCGCAAGTTATTATGGCGATAAAGGTATTCGTTGTAACTGTTTATCGCCTGGAGGAGTCCAAACCGATGACCACCCTGAGCAATTCGTAGCACAATACAGTGCGCGGACATTTTTACGCCGTATGATTAACGATTCCGATTTAAAGGGTACCGTGGTATTCTTGGCCAGTGACGCCTCTGTTTATGTGACTGGGACCAATATTCCCGTGGATGGGGGGTATACCGCCAAGTAAGTGTGTTACCTAGCATTTAACTTTTCGTATTTTTACCATTTCAAAATTGTCTTCCTTTTGATACACTAATTTACATTATCATCATTATAGGAGAGCCATGAAGTGGACGCATTAATCACTCTAATAGAACCAGTCTTACGCATTGTCGAAATTCCATTGATCAAATTGGGCTATCCTCTCACCGTTCCTTGGCAACGGTTGGTTTATTTGATGTTGCTGCTTATACTCCTTTACAAGATTCTTGACTGGGCTATCTTTTTGATTCGAAGACGAAAGTCCGGTGATGCATTAAGTGATGAAGCCGAAATTGATGCTTTGCTGAAAAGTCGTGGGGATTTTAATGCATCCACGACAGCGCTTGTGACCTTAAAGACCAGTCAAGAACATTTGATTAAGACAAAACAGTGGGCTGAATTAGCGCGCTTGTTTGATGAAGCCAATTCCCCTAAAGATGCTGCCAAGTATTTTATGAAGGCAAAGATGCATAAGGAAGCGGCACAGCAATTTGCACATCTTGGCAAGACAGAAAAAGCAGCCAAGATGATGATGAAAGCGGGAGACTATCAAACGGCTGGGTTGTTTTATGTACAACAGGCAAAATTCGCTCTAGCGGCCAAAGTGTTTGAAGAAGGCGACCTGCCAGCCCTTGCTGGTGATGCGTACGGAAAGGCCGGGAATTTCACAAAAGCTGTTGAATGCTACATTGAATATTTTTCAGTGGAACGCGACAATGCAGAAATTCGATACAAGGCGGCACAAGAATGTGCGGCAATTGTCTTTGGAAAAGCTGACTTGAGTAAAGTCGAACCTGCTCATCAATCGACACTATTTGCAAAGTTGGGTGAAATCTACAAACATAATCATGAATATTTAAAATCAGCGGAGTTGTATCATCGTGCAGGGGACTTGGTGCATGCTGCTGAAGTGTATGTGTTGGCTGGTAAGTTACAATAAGGGGCCACGTGTTATAAGTCAGCCGCTCAAGAACGGGAAGCCAATAAGATTGGCGGTCGTTTTTATGCACAGAACCAACGCTGGAAGGAAGCAGTGATGGCTTATGCGGGAGCGGGTGAATATCTTAATGCGGCGGAATGTTTCGCAAATGATAATGTTCCTATTTCTGCAGGAGAATATTTTGAAAAGGCCAATGCTTTCTTAAAAGCTGGGCATGCTTATATACTGGCTAAAAAGTTCGAGAAAAGAAAAAACTGGATGCTCATGAAGCGATTAATATTACGGTCCAATCTTGCGGAGCGCTTGGGGCTTTACACGATGTAGGAATTGTTCACCGTGATATCAAGCCCGATAATATTGTTCTTGCTAAAGGTGGGCTTGTTAAGCTCATGAACTTTGGATTGGTAAAATCCGATGACAATCGATTGACTAAGGCCAATATGCTGATGGGTACTCCATCGTATATGTCGCCGGAGGAAGCCTAGGGCAAAGAAGTGCATGGGCGATCGGATTTGTATTCGATGGGATTGCTGCTTTATTAGATGCTTACAGGCGATGTGGTGTTTAAGGATGGCGATATCATCATGCGCCAGATTCAAGGAATGTCCAAGAAATTGAATGAATTGAATCCGGAAATAGTCAATGCGTTTCGTTCGCTTCAGACTTCCTGGGGAAACTTCGCAGTAATAGCTTTTTGCCAACCCTCTATCATCAACCCTGCGTCGTTAACTTCAATACAACGTAGATCTTCGCCTTTATGCGATAATTTGATGTTAATGTGTACTTCGGGCAACATCCTATGGGCGCGTTCGGCCCACTCAATGAGAACGATCCCATTGGGAGTATCGAGCAAATCTTCATAGCCTAAATCAACGAGCTCTTCCATTGATGTCAATCGATACAAGTCCAGATGGTAGATAAGTTTGGAACCATGATATTCATTCACCAAGGTAAATGTGGGGGAACTTATCGGTTCATCCACGGCATAGGCTTCACCAAATCCATGTGTGAGGCATGTTTTGCCCGCGGCTAAATCGCCATAGAGCGCCACTACCGCTTGATCGGGCATATGCTGTGCCAAAATCACGCCAAGAGCCTGTGTATCCTCAGGAGAATGGGTATGTATCGTGAACGATTGTGTAGACATCGCGCCTAGCGTACCAAACGGAAGGGTTCCGGTTCCATATAGGCACTCACCTTTACACCGTTGCATTGCTTCTTGAGGTAGCGTTGCATCGCAGGGACTATCCATTTTTCAGTGCCATGGTGCCCTGCATCAATTATATTTAGGCCGGTATCGTATGCATCCAAAGCATTGTGGTATTTCACATCGCCCGTCACAAACACATCGACATCGCCCGGTATGTTGCCAGCCTGGTCACCACCGGCTCCGCCCAATACGGCAATATTTTTTACCTTGGCATTGGATTTTCCGGTAACCCGTACATAGTCGATCTCAATCCCTTTTTTGACTTGCTTCGCAAAAGTGTCTAAGGCGATTGCTTTGGGAAGTTCGCCGCGCAACCCTAGAGAATACGTTTTATCGATGATATCCAAGGTATATAAATCATAAGCGACTTCTTCATACGGATGTGCCTTGAGTAATGCTGCAACGACTGCTTTGGCTTTCCGTTTTGGGACAATTGTTTCGAAGCGCAATTCCGCTTCACGATTAATCGCCCCTTTTTTTCCAGAGTATGGGGTAGCGTTTTCGTCGGGATAAAATGTTCCCACGCCCTCAGAGCTAAACGAGGCATGGGTATAATCTCCAATACTGCCTGCCCCCGCATCCGATACTACCTGCAATACGGCTTCTAGATGACTTTTCGGCACAAAGGTCACTAGTTTCTGCAAACTTGCTTGCGGAGTGGAAAAGAGCGGGGCCTTTTTCTTAAGCCCAAGTCGGTCGGCCAAAATGTGGTTTACTCCTGCTTCAGCCACATCCAAATTCGTATGGGCCGAGTAACATGCAATCTCGGCGGCATGGATATCTAAAAATAATTTCGACAGCGGAATGTCGGTGCGCAGGGTTTTAATGGGTTCCCAAATTAAAGGATGATGACTCACGATCATATCCACTTTTGCTCGCTTAGCCACTTTGACCATATCCTGCGTAATCGTCAGGCAGGTCATAATCTTCGACACCGATTGAGTGGGGGATCCCGTAGCTAAACCGATTTTGTCCCATGAATACGCCAATTCCTCTGGCGCCCATTCTTGCATGGCCTGTATGACGTCGTTGACTTTCATAATGGTCCTTTAAAATTATTGTGACTCAACCTGTTTAGGTAATATAAATTTTTCGATAGACTTAAATTTTATTATTAATAGCAGGGCAATTGGAAGCTGAAACAAAGACGGAAGGAATTTTTATCCAAATTTTTTACTCAGCCAGCCGCTCGGAAAGTTTCGTGCCGTCTATGTAAGTGTCATTGCATGGGATGCCGCAAATAGAAAATAATATAAGCCAATGAGTGGTATGATTGTTTCTATTAGGCTTTTTGTGTCTGGAAGTTGGAACGTATTTTCAGAGAATGCCGTATCTTTCCAGAGTCGATGGATAACCAGCTTTGTTTTTAACAGGTATAGCCCAGCTATCTGTAAATATATAAATGGTGTAAAAAATGAGACGCCCAAAGCGCCAAGAACATTGTTGGTTTCTTGTTTTAATAGAGAATCCACTATACTAACACAATACCAGATACCAGATGCTACCTGGTATTATGGCAATATACGGTAATAAAAAAATAGGCCAAATAGTTTAATGGCTAAATCTCGATATGCTTGCATTGCTTTTCTCCCGTATGATAGTCCCTAATTAAAATCTATACCCATATAAATAATCAAATATTCGTTGAGTTTACCTTGCCTTCACCGTTGAATCCAAGGAATACTAGCTGTATGATTAGGGTTTGAGAAGGTTCAACATTGATTTCGAGGGGATTATGGCAAAAACATCGGTAGTTTCATGGAACGTAAACGGCGTTCGTTCAGTGTTGAAAAAAGGATTTTTGGATTGGGTGGATCAAGCGCAGCCCGATGTATTGTGTTTGCAGGAAAGCCGCGCAATGCCCTCTGACCTCAAAGATGAAGAACGTGAGCCAGCGGGGTACTCCTCTATATGGACCCCAGCAGAAAAGAAAGGCTATGCCGGAGTTGCTTGTTATACCAAAACTGAGCCACTCTCGGTCAATACTTTAGGCATAGAAGAATTTGATGCCGAAGGCCGTATGCAAGCCATAGAATTCAAAAACTTCACCTTAATCAATTGCTACTATCCCAACAGCCAAGCCGAAGGCAAACGAATAGACTACAAAGTCCGCTTCTGCGATGCCATCTTAAAATACTGCAACAAGCTGGTCAAAAAAGGTACCAACATTATTCTCTGTGGCGATTATAATATTGCCCATACCGCGATTGACCTTGCGCGACCTAAAGCCAATGAAAAAAATCCCGGCTATTTGCCGGAAGAGCGCGATGCCATGACTAAATTTTTGGGTGCTGGCTATGTAGATACCTTCCGTCATTTTCATCCCGATGAACCTGACCATTACACGTGGTGGTCTTACCGTGCTGGAGCCCGTGCAAAGAATGTTGGTTGGCGGATTGATTACCATTGCGTAAACGAAAGCTTTATGGATCGTGTCGAATCTTCTATCATCAACAACGATATTATGGGATCTGACCACTGTCCACTAACCATTACCTTGAAGGATTAGAGATTAAGGAGATTGTTGAGTGAATTCCTCTGAAGGAAATGGGTGTCTATGGGGAATATGGGATAGTTTTTACTTTTCCAATTGGTTTTGTTTTGGTCTACTTCCTTCCTTTTAGTTGGGTTGAATACTGTTTAAATTCAGCAGTGAAAAAGGATCGACAAGAAAGGCACCATTCCTTGAGGCCACATTTTGGTGATTACTGGAAACCGTCAGAAAAAAGGGAGTGGTATGCACTGATAAATTTCATGAATATAGGAGGAGAGGTAAGGGGTAATAGTTTACCAAGTGTATTATGGGGAATATTTGGATATTGGAGTAGACTTTTCAGGTGTACGGAAAAAATGCATATGATACCTACATGTAAAGAAGTAGCAAATGCCCTCGTTGATGTATTAAACTTAACCGTACATCGTTTTGGTTCAATGAATTGTATTATAGAATTAACGAATAAGGATTAAAGTGATACCCATGAAATCGCAAGTAACCACAAAACGCGGCGATTCCGGTGAAACCCGAGCCTTAAGTGGCGAAGTGTTTTTAAAATCTCATCCTATTTTTGCATCTTGTGGCGATGTGGATGCCGTGCGTGCAGGTATAGCTGCGTTACGGCTCAAGCTTCAGCGCCGGGGTACAGAACAAGCTACTGAAGCCAATGAGTTTTTGTTTTGGCTTTTGCATGTTTGCTTTTTGGTTGGTTCTCAGTGCAATGACCCTCTCAATAAAAAGCCCCAATATCGGAATCGTGATTTGAGCACTAAAGAAATGGATACTTTAGAAGAATTTCAGGCAAAGCTTGAAGCCCAAGTGGAGTTACCAAAGTATTTTATCGTTTCTGCATCCAATGAACTCGCCGCCATGACCGATGTGTTGTGTACCGATGTGCGTCGTCTTGAACGTAGTATCATTATCCTTAAAGAATCTCTGCCGGAATTTGATGTAGCTATAGTTTTACCATTTATTAATCGTCTGAGCGATACGCTGTTTATGTTGGCTCGATGGCTGGAAAATGGTATTCACACCCCGGTGGACTATGAGGTACTCGATTGAACCAAGAATACTCCGGTAGAAATCCCGGTGAGGGCGTTCCAAAAGAAACGCCCAGTAAGAACAGTCTACACATTATCGATGATATCGTATATTATCTGTTTGACGATGTTGATATCGCGGGGGCATTGATTCAAGCTGACTATTTTAACCTTTCCCTACTTAAACAGTTTGATTTGGCTGTAGAAACTCTCCACGGCCTGAGTGATGACACGCTAAAACAGCAGCAACTGCTTGATGAACTCAAAGTATCCAATGCAGACCGTATGCGGGGGTATGCTTCGGGTATGGTCTATTTGATGCATAAGGACAATCCTAAGCGGTGTTGCGAGGAATTGTATTCCACCGGTGTCTTACCCGGCACCTGGGCACAAGAATCAGCACAAAAGTATTTGAAATGGATGATGCGCGATCATGGGGTAGAGGCCATCCTTAAATTTTCCCTTAAATGGTTAGATGATGAAGATAAAGCTGCGCGTCGTTTGTTGGTGGAAGCCCTGCGCCCCTTGGGTGTTTGGACCGGTCACCTGAAAGCACTTCGGAATGACCCAGCGTTATTAGAGCCTATCATAGCTAAGATTCTCAATGATCCCTCGCGCTATGTACAGCTTGCGGTAGGGAATTGCCTAAACGATATTTCGAAAGACAATCCTGACATCTTGTTTTCATGGGTTAAAGTATGGCGTAAGCAAGGGATAGCAGATTCCCCTGAAGCGCACTTCATAATTGATCGTGGGATGCGAACGTTGTTACGTCAATCAAATACAAAAGCACTAGTATTGATGGGGTTCGCCCCTATGCGATCCATCAATGTCACTTGGGAGAAAAAGAAACTGGAACATTCTAAACGGCTCCGCATCGGACGAAAACTGCCGACATCGCTTCGAATAGAAAATACCCGAAAACAAGCGTCTAAGGTTCGAGCACAACTCATTGTGGAAGGACCTGGTGCAGGCAATAAGCCTAGACGCTACACCTATCTCATTCAGCAAAAGACTTTAGCGGGTAAAAGTGAAGATTCCTTGTCCCGAAAAGTGCTCTTCAAACATAAAAATTCACAGCCCAAATTACCCGGTGAGTACCACATTACGTTAATCGTTAACGATACCTTGATTGAAACCCGCAGTTATATCTATGCAGAAGAGGACAATTTGGTCTAATAATTGTGCTAAATAAACACTATTTGAGGCTTTTAGGTAACTTTTGGAGTGAATAAATTACTTGTTAAGTGGAATTAAATTGGGAATGGCCCTTATCAATCAAGTATAATCTAAAAAATCATATTGTTAAATCGCTGTTTTACAAAGATCGCAGGTTACCTGTTATATGTAGATTACGTTACAAGGTAATCGAGGAGTAATCCTGCGAACTTTATATTTTTCTGGAGGTTAAGAGCATTGAAATATGCGCTCATTTCGGATAACCACGCCAATTTGGAGGCGACGGTTGCTGTTTTAAATAAGATCGATGAAATCGGTGTGGATCAAATCGTTAATTTGGGGGATATTGTAGGCTACAACGCCAATCCTAACGAATGCTGCGATATTATGCGTGAACGTGAAATACCCACCATCTGCGGAAATCATGATGCGGTTGCTTGTGGGTTGGAAGAGCCTTGGGGGTTTAATCCTGTGGCTTTGTCGGCTGCGATGTGGACCCGTGAAGCTTTACGCGAAGATAATCTTGAGTGGTTACGGGGCTTGCCTGATAATCAAGTAATCGGATCATTCTTAGCGGTGCATGGGTCTCCTGTGAATCGTAATTCGTACCTCTTTACATGGGAAGATATATTGCCCCATGTCCCTTATGTAGAAAAGAAAAACACCAACCTATGTTTCTTTGGGCATACGCATCAACCTTCATTGTTCGCAAAAGACGGTGTATACAGCTTTGACGAAGACGGAAAATTCCAGTTAAGTGATCATAAATTATTCTTTGTGAATCCGGGATCCGTAGGTCAGCCACGCGACGGGAACCCAATGGCTTCCTTTGGCTTGCTCGATACAGATACCAATGAATTTCAATTGGTGCGCATAAATTATCCTGTTAAAGAGGCTGCTGATAAAGTTACAAGGGCTGGATTACCCGCCTTTTTAGCTGAGCGCCTATTTTTAGGACGTTAAATTGTATTTTTATAGTAGAACACTATGGGGCCGTATGTGATGAGAACACAAGCACTGAGTCGTACAACAAATGAAACTACCATTTCGGTAGAAGTTAACCTTGACGGTGAGGGAAATTCCACCATAGATACAGGGGTAGGTTTCTTCGATCACATGCTCACTCATCTAGCAAAACATGGTCAATTCGACTTGACTGTGAAATGCGATGGTGATCTACACATTGATCCGCACCACACGGTAGAAGATGTGGGTATTCTACTTGGTCAAGCCTTTTTACAGGCCGTTGGGGAGCCCGTTGGCTTAACTCGATTTGGCCATGCGGTAATCCCTATGGATGAAGCCCTGGCGGAAGTCGCGATCGATTTTAGCGGTCGCCCATTCTTAGTCTTTAATGCTGATATCCCTAAAGTACGTTTAGGAGATTTTGATGCTGAATTGGCTGAGGAGTTTTTTCGTGCTTTCGCCATGAATAGCCGCATTACTTTGCACTTAAATTTACACTATGGTACCAATGTCCACCATGGCATTGAAGTATTGTTTAAAGCCTATGCACGTGCATTGCGTCAATCTTTGAGTATTGATGCGAGTGTAAAAGACATACCGTCCACCAAAGGCGTATTGGAAACCTAAGGCTACACATGAATATCGTAATTATCGACTATGGTATGGGAAACCTACGTAGTGCGCAAAAAGGCTTGGAAAAAGGCGGCCATAAAGCTATTGTGTCTAGTGATCCTAGTGATATAGACCAAGCACATGGTGTCATTCTACCCGGCGTTGGAGCATTTAAAGATTGCTATGACGGATTGAAAGAGCGTGGATTTGTTGAGCCCCTACTGGAAGCTGTCGATAACGGAATTCCGTTATTCGGAATTTGTGTTGGGATGCAGATGTTATATGAATCTAGTGAAGAGGGAGAAGGATCAGAAGGTCTGGGCCTTTTAAAAGGTCGAGTCGTACGTTTTTCAGATGCTTCTGATACAGGACTGAAGGTGCCCCACATGGGCTGGAACCACTTATCGGTGAATGCCAATAAGCCGTGTGCGATTTTGAGTCATTTGTCAGAAGATCCTTATGTGTATTTCGTGCATAGCTATCACTCTCGGCCTGAGTCTCTGGATGATGTTTACGCTACATCAACGTATGGAATAGAATTTCCTGCTGTTGTGGGTAAAGGCCATGTATTTGGTACTCAATTTCACCCAGAAAAAAGTCAAAATGAAGGAATTGAAATATTAAGAGCTTTCGGAGAATACGTGGGTAACCTATCCCCTCTGACCGTATAGTCGTAGTTATACTAAAAGAGAAAAGGCCCGTTTCATGAAATCAAAAGAAGAGTTGGATAAAAACATTGCTAGCATAGGCGACCTGCTTTCTATCCCAAAAGGGGTGAAACAAGTTATGAAGTTGACGGAAAAAAAAAGGGGTTTTAGTATCCGAAGTTAGTGCGTTAATTAAGCAGGATATGGGATTGACAGAAAAATTGCTTAAAGTCAGTAACTCCTCCTATTACGGAATGCGTCAAGTGATTGGGGCGTTAAAATTGGCTTTAGTGATTTTGGGAATTAACGAAGTGGCGTGGGGACAATTACCCAGTGCTGCTTTAGCAAGCAGCCAGTAACGATTTGATTTATTGAAACAATTTGCCGACGAAATGGTCGATACACAGCAATTTTCTTATTAGTGTGTAGTAAGGGGGAAACATGGCTAAGAAAGATAACGTACACCTTAAGTTATCAGAAGAGTTAGTGGATATTGATGCGGAGCTGGAATTGGCGATGGAGTCATTGTCCGATACCAATCAGCGAATTGATACCTTTTTAAACGAAGGTGAAGAAGACGGTCAAATTGAGATTAAGGAAGCGGCAGAGATTACCGATGCAGACGAAGCTGTAACCGACGAATCAAGCAGTGGTGATTCTGAAAACGATGAAACTCTTCAATCCCAAGAATAATCAATTCTTTTTTTACGCCAGAATTTAGATGTCTCGTGATTTAATTTCCTTGAGAGTGTATTAATTTCCTGCTCATCCAAATCGCAAAGTTCTTTATATGTGTTCCAGAAGAGTCGTTGCTCTTCCTTTGGGACAAGATGTGTAAATCGAAATAGATGTTTTAAATCGTTTGCACGTTTAGCGAATGGGAGTGTTGAATATTTTTTCCCTTCCTCATTGTCTAGCCAATAAATAGTGATGTCCCCTGCATCCACAAATCGGCACATAATATTGCCTACATGCATATCGCCATGAAATAAACCGGCTCGGTGAAAATCGGCTGTGCTCTGTGCGATGGCTTTGACAATTGCATCGCGTTCACATTGAGAAAGTTGACGAAATTCATCAGGGGGGTTGATCCAGCTATAGGCGGGGTAGGCATCTGCCAAGGCATAGTGAATCACAGCGCTATCCACCCGTACACCAGCAACATGCTTTTCAATCAATCCAAACAATTGGGGAGTATGGAATCCAAGGGATTGCATATAAAGTTCATTCGTTACGGTGGTTTTTGCGCGTGAAGGTTTATGAATGTATCGTGGATTAGTGATTTTGAATCGTTTAAAGTAGAGCTCAGTACTTATATTGGGTACTTCGCCAAATAATACGTTTCCGCCCCAATTATGCTCGCGTGCCACTTGAAGAGTTGGCCAAGGATCATTCCAATAGGTCTTGAGTATTTCCAAGTGCTCGGTAGATTCCGTTGGAAGGTAATAAGTTACTGAACCTTCCGTATGTCGGAACCAATCTTTTAATGGGGGCATTTTCATGCCCCCATCATAACCAACCGTGCTCAGCTAAGTCTATAAACGAGCATCAACCTAGGCGTTCATGGTAAAATCTGCAGACGTTGAAGTTTGAATGGAAATGAAATTAATGAGTTACTTACGATTTGAAAATATAAGCAAGGCCTATAACGGGAATCCTGTGTTAGATGAAATAGACTTCCGTGTTGAAGCAGGAGACAAGATAGGTTTGATCGGGCGAAACGGTGCCGGGAAATCAACCCTGTTTAGAATTATCACAGGTGAAGTGTCTGCTGATGATGGGGTGATTGAAAAAATGAAACGTGTGCGGATTGCCGCATTGTCGCAATTGCCCGATGTGTCCGCCGATAAAACCCTTCACGATATTGTGCTTGAACATTTTCAAAATTTTTTGGATATGGAGAAAAAGCTTGCGAATATGGAGCAGCGCATTGGTGAAGGTTATGAAGCGATACTTGAAGAGTATGGTCATCTGCAGGAGCAGTTTACCCTCATGGATGGCTATGGCTTTCGGTCGCGTATAAAACGCGTCCTATGTGGCCTTGGCTTTTTGGAATCAGAGTTTTTTATTCCTTTCAAGGCATTGAGTGGTGGTCAGCGTACCCGCTTAATGTTGGCCTTGGTATTATTGGCTGATGCCGATTTATTATTACTCGATGAGCCGGAAAACCACCTCGATTTACAAGCACGTGAATGGCTCGAAAGCTTCTTGAAAGATTGGCCACATGCACTTGTCATTATCTCGCACGATCGGCAAATGCTCAATACTGTCGTAAGCCGTATTGTTGAAGTAGAGTGTGGTGGGGTGCGGGGATATAAAGGTAATTTTGATACCTTTATGAAAGAAAAACAGCGCCAGATTGAGGAGCATGAAAAAGCGTATCAAAAACAACGTGATTATATTGAAGTGGAAGAAAAACGGATTGATAAATTCCGCTATAAAGCATCCAAAGCTAAGCAAGCTCAAAGTTGGATAAAGAAGCTTGATAAGGTTGAACGTATAGACGCTCCGATGTCTGAGCAAGCCATCATTAGCTTCTCTTTAGGAGATGAAGTTGTACGGAGTGGTCAACTGGTCTTGGAAGCTAATGGAATGGGAATGGGCTTTGATAGATTGCCTTTGTATCAAGATGTGTCTTTTAAAGTTGAGCGTGGGGAGCGTGTGGGAATTATCGGGCCCAATGGTACTGGGAAGACAACTTTATTGAAGCAATTGGCTGAACGCTTGCCGGGAGAATTTAGCCAAGCAGTTGGAACGGTAAAGCTGGGTCCAAAAGTGACCATGGGGTATTATGATCAGCAACACGAAGATCACAATACCAATGTAGAGATGCTGTTGGAGTTTGAAAAAACGTATCCAGGAATGACGCGTGAAGCTTTACGGTCATTCTTAGGGCGCTTTCAGTTTACGCATGACGATGTGTTCAAACCCATGAATACCTTAAGTGGTGGTGAGCGGAGCCGTGTGGCAATTGCCAAGTTAATTCTGAGTAAGGCCAATTTGTTGCTGCTTGATGAGCCTACAAACCACTTGGATATATTGTCACGGGAAGCTTTGGAGCAAGCATTGGTGAGTTTTGATGGGACCATTGTAATGGTGTCACACGACCGGCACCTCATTGATCAGCTTGCTACGAAATTGGTGGTGGTCTCCAATGGGCAAGCATCGGTGTATTTAGGCAATTATACCGATTACCGTATGAAAACGGGTGATACCCATGCGACGCAGTTAGGTGATCCGGATGTCCTCAGGATTCGTAAACGGGAAAAGGTAAAAAAGACGGCATCACGTGAGGAACAGAAAGAATACGATCGTAAAAAGCGAAAGCTAAAAAACATCGAAGAGCAGATTTCCAGTATGGAACAGTTGATTGATTCCTATACTGCACGTTTTACGGAGGTAGACCCTGCTGATTTTACTACACTGGGAGAACTGACCCATGAAAAAGAAGGCTTGAGTAAAGACTTACAAGAACTGTATGACGAATGGGAAGCCATGAGCGAAGCGCTCAGTTAGATACGGCTTTGACCGACATTGGCTAAGGCAATGCGTAACTCTTGGCAGTCTAGGTAGCGATCTTTAGGATCCTTTTGCAACAACTTCATGATGATATCGCCTAATAGTCGAGGGCATTCAGCATTGACATCGGTTGGATGAAGAGGCATTTGCTGTAGGTGGCAGATATACATTTTCTGAAGCGTATCGACGCCAAATGGTACTTGGCCCGTAAACATGATATACATCATGATACCCAACGAATACAGATCACACGATTTGTTCGCTTTTTCTTTGCGGATGAGTTCTGGGGCAACGTATAGTGGCGTAATTTGTTCCACAGCACCTTGATCCATAAAGCTAAGTATTCCGCCGCCTGCTCCAGCCAGTGAGAAGTCGCACAGTTTGACTTGCCCCTGGCGAGTAAACAAAACGTTTGCCGGTTTTAGATCATGGTGGATAAGTTTGTGGTCATGCAAGTAACTTAAAGCGTTACAAATTTGCGATAAGATAACCAAGCGTTCATTAAGATCAAAGGGACGGTTTTCCATATACCATTTGAGATCAGGTCCATCAATAAACTCTAGTATTAAAACATTTTCATCGGGGTTGGTGATGAGAGTGCCGACCTTAATTAAGTTTGGATGGTCAAGCTTCTGGGCTTTTTTAACCATTTTCGCCATGTCGCGCAGGTGAGCTTTATTGCGAATAAAATTCGCATGGAACTCTTTGAGTGCTACTACCTGATTGGTTTCAGGATGAATGGCTTTGTAAACAGTTCCAGTGCCGCCAAGGCCCATGGCCAATTGGAGGTTGTAGCCGCACAATGTTGGTTTGCTAGGTGGTTTTGGATATTCTTTCTCACTACTCATACTTCAATCCTACCCTATTCTTCGTCCAGTTCCAAATCAACTTCTTTTGCATCGGCCCAGAAATCTTCTAAATCGTAGAAATCGTAGACTGAATCGCGAAAAATGTGGACAAAAATAGAGTCATAATCAAGTAGCCACCAATTGCCCCCGGGCTGACCTTCACTATGAAAGGGGCTCATGCCTACCTCTTTCATGCCTTCTTTGATACCATTAAATAAGGCTTTGAGTTGAGGGTCACTCGTTCCACTGCACATGAAAATGCAATCGGTCATGGTGGTGAATTCAGAGACATCAAAAGCGTGGATATTATTCGCCTTAAAACTCTGAGCAATATCGGCAATCCGTAATGCATGCGGTAAATAATCCGCGTCACCGGTGTTCTCTTTTTTGACTAGTTTAACCACGTAGGGTTACTCCTCGTAGAGTAGTTGGTCGAGAATTTGATTCACAACCTTGGGGTTGGCTTTACCTTTAGTCGCTTTCATGGATTGACCAACCAGGAAACCTTTGGCTTGCATTTTTCCGGAGTGGAAATCTTCCACTGGGCCGGGATGTTGTATCAATATTTCGCGGATGATTCCTTCCAGTTCGGATAAGTCGCTTATCTGAACAAGTCCCTTTTCTTCCACGATTACTTTTGGCTCCTTGCCGGACTCAAATATGTTTGGCAAGATATCTTTGGCAATTTTACCACTGATAGTACCATCTTCAATGAGACCAATCATGGCGGCCAACTGTTCGGGGGTAATTTTAATATTCGTAATATCGGCTTTAGCATCAGAAATCAATGCTTGTAAATCGCCCGTAATCCAGTTGGTAGCTAATTTTGCAGGTGCACCCGCTGCGACACAGGCTTCAAAATAGTCAGCCATTTCGCGTGAGGTTGTCAACACACCTGCATCGTAGTCGGATAATGAATACTGCTCAATCGTGCGATTTTTGCGGGCGAGAGGTAGTTCAGGTAACGACTCACGGATTTCTTTTTCCCAAGTTTCATCAACAGCGATGGGGATCAAGTCAGGCTCAGGAAAGTATCGGTAATCATGCGCAGACTCTTTGGTGCGTTGAGGGACTGTGATGCCTTGGTCTGCATCCCATCCGCGCGTTTCCTGGATAAGCGTTTCGCCCTTTTTTAGCGCTTTGACCTGACGTTTAAACTCATACTCAATGGCTTTTTGTACACCACTAAAAGATGCTACGTTTTTAACTTCTGATTTAATCCCGAATTCTTTTTGGCCAACAGGACGTACGCTAATATTGGGTTCAGCCCGTAAAGAGCCTTCTTCCATGTTGCAATCACTCACTCCTAAGTATAGCAGCGTTTGCTTTAAATGGTTGAGGAAGGCATAGGTTTTCTCAGCCGAACGTAAATCCGGTTCGGTCACAATTTCAAGCAAGGAAACACCGCATCGGTTAAAGTCGATACCGCTTTCGCCGATGCCTTGTGTGTGGTCATTGCGGGCTGTATCTTCTTCAAGATGAGCGCGTGTAATACCAATCTTGTTGATTTCGCCATTGACTTCAAACTCACAAAAACCGTCATGACACAAGGGCAAATCGAATTGGCTAATTTGATAATTTTTAGATTGATCAGGATAGAAATAATTTTTCCGATCCATCTTTGACCAACGTGAAATTTCGCAATTTAATGCAAGTCCAACGGCTACAGATTTATTGACCATTTCGCGGTTCATCACCGGTAGTGCACCGGGCATGCCTAAGCACACAGGACATACATGCGAGTTGGCAGGTGCGTGGAATTCATTTTTGCATCCGCAGAAAACTTTTGATTTGGTATCTATCTCGACATGGATTTCCATGCCTATAACGACTTCGTATTCCATGATTGTCCTTATGCTATCGGGGCGTGGCCCATGTCGAATCCTCGGTTTTGTTCATATGCGTGGGAGACCCGGAAGAGGTCGGCTTCGGCGAAGGGTTTCCCTATGAGTTGTAGGCCTGCTGGTAATTGTTGTTCTGTTAATCCACAAGGCAGTGATATAGCTGGTACGCCGGCTAAGTTTGCTGTGGTGGTGTAAATGTCATTCAAGTACATTTCCAAAGGATCTTGAGACTTTGCACCAAATTCAAATGCCGATGCAGGTGTCGTTGGAGTAGCAATGATGTCACACTTTTCAAAAGCTTGATCGAAATCACGGCGAATTAATGCCCGTACTTTTTGTGCTTTCTTGTAGTAGGCATCATAATAGCCGCTGGAGAGTACATAGGTGCCCAGCATGATTCGACGTTGTACTTCAGGGCCAAAGCCTTCGCTCTTGGTCATCGTATACATTTCTTTGACGTCTTTCGCATCAGGGTGACGGAAGCCATAGCGCACGCCATCAAAGCGTGCTAAGTTCGCACTGGCTTCAGCTGTAGCGAGAATATAATAGACCGCTATACCGTGATTGGTGTGGGGTAGTTCTACCTCAACAACCTTTGCACCTTGTGCTTCTAGCACATCTACTGCCGTCTCAATTTTCTGGCGCATATCATCGCCTAGAGAATCGGTGAAGTATTCTTTGGGTAGACCGATGGTAATGTCGTTGATGTCCTTCCCTAATGCTGCGCGGTAATCTGGTACAGGAAGGTCCGCCGAGGTGGCATCGTGTGGGTCTTTCCCGCTTAGGACGTTTAAAGCCCATGCGGAGTCTTCTACATCTTTAGTTAAAGGGCCGATTTGGTCCAGTGAAGAAGCAAAGGCAATTAATCCATAGCGGGAAACGCGCCCGTAGGTGGGTTTTAGGCCAACACACCCACAGAATGCAGCAGGTTGACGTATTGAACCACCTGTATCAGAACCGATAGAAATAACCGCTTCATTGGCTGCCACACTCGCCGCAGAACCACCACTCGATCCTCCGGGCACGCAATTAAGGTTCCAAGGGTTCGCCGTTTTTTGCATGGACGAGTTTTCAGTGGAAGAACCCATCGCAAATTCATCCATATTGAGTTTACCCATCATCACACCACCGGCATCGTACAATTTTTGTACGGCGGTCGAGGTATAAGGGCTTTCGAAGCCTTTGAGGATTTGAGATGAACAGCCTGTGGTTCCTGTCATAGTCACCAAGTTGTCTTTTAATCCAATTGGAATCCCGGCAAGCAATCCAGGGTCATTTCCTTTGGATAACTCATCGTCGATGTTAGAGGCTTGCGCCAGTGCTTCATCGTTCCATGTTTCCAAATAGGCTTTTACTTTATCATCATGCCCATCAATATGAGCCAACTGCGCTTCAGTCAAAGCCGTTGCGGTAGTAGCGCCAGAACGCAGATCATCGTGCAGTTCGTGAGCGGTTTTTTGAATGATTTCCTGACTCATTTAGGACTCCGTATTATCGAGAATGCGAGGAACCAAGAAATAGTCCCCCTCAGATTTAGGTGCATTTTTGAAGACGTCTTCTTTGGATAAGGATTCTTTGACCTCATCTTCGCGGTACACGTTGGCCAGATCCAGCACGTGCATCATAGGCTCGATGCCTTCAGTATCCAGCGCATTAAGCGCATCCATATAGTTAAGAATATCGCCCATTTCATGAACCAGGCGTTCTTTGCTATCATCATCGAGTATCAGTTGGGCCAGCCCAGCGACGTATTCGACGTCTTCGGTCGTGATTTTTGACATAGAAATTTCCTGCATTAGGGGTTAACGAGGCGCGAATTCTACCATAATTAAAGGGTTGAATCCATTTTTCGAATATACTTGGGAGGAGTGGGGGCGATTATGAGAACTATAGCTTTATCAATTATAGTGGTGATGTTTTCAGTGGGTGTGCCCCTTCTATATGTATGTATGTGGGATTACGATACTTTGGCGATGGAGCGTGAGGGTTTTTCAGACACACTCGAATTAATTTCTGGGAAATTTCTGCGCCATACGCCTGAGTTCTATGAGTGGCGAATTCAAGATCGGGAGGCGCGTCTGATTGATGAGTCGGAGAACCTTAGCTTTTATGACGATATTGGGGTGGCCCATGACAAGCTGGGGAATCATGACAAAGCCATAGAGTTGATGCTGAAAAAGGATTTAACTTAAGGCATAGAGTGGTTTGCTAAAATAGAACATGATGAAATAAAGTGGATTTCTGAAGGGAAAAAAGCAGAGACGGAATTCATGGCTAAATATTTAAATGAACCAAAAATGAAGGAGAGAATCGGTGGAAATGCCAAATCACCAGAGCATTTTTCCTCAATGCTCTTTGCTATCGCAAGTATACCTTTTATATTTGCCCTTAATCTATAAAATTTATAAATATTATTCTACTTAAAATCCGAAGATATTTTAAGGAAGATCAATGATCCAATCCGTATGTCTTTTTGGCGCCTCCAGTTAACAAATGGACCCCGAGTACAATGAAGCTACGCGTGAGTTTGGCCGATTACTCGTCCAAGAAGGCTGGACCTTAGTCTCCGGCGGTGGCAGCATGGGACCATGACTTTACGGCAATTGGGCTATCATACTAAGCCCATGCTGATTCTCAATACAAGGGGGATTTTAGGCTAAGCTTTTTGAGCTTTTTAAATCATATGATTGAAGAAACCTGTGTAAAGCCAGAACACCTAGGCTTGTATACTGTTGTCGAAACCGCGAAAGATGCAATTCAACCCCTACGTGAGTACAATAGTAAATATACACGCTATCGTAAACTAAAGGTAGACTCATTTCTATATCTGACCATTTCATAGCCCAGGACTTTGGCCGACAGCATACATTGATTCACCCGGATTATGCTGAAACAGTGACGCATGCGCTGTGTAATTCCAAGCTGTATGAAGCGCGAGATGCTGGTGGTCGTGGAAAGGTATATCAATTTCCGTTAAATGATAATAGTCAAGGAATTGTGCGTACCTACGCACGGGGTGGATTTATTCGCCACCTCAATAAAAGTACCTATCTAATGGATAACCGACCATTGCGCGAGTTAAAAGTATGGTGCCATGCATTTAGCAATGAGGTGTCCGTGCCAATGCCCTTGGGCGTGATGTGGAAGAAAAACGGCCCCTTTTATTCCGGCGCCATCGCTACTCGCTATGTGGACTCGATGCATTTACAGGATTACTTGAATCAAGCCTCGGGTTCCGATGAGTCCTTTGATATATTGGGTCGAGTCGGACATGCCATTCGTATCATGCACAATGCCAATATCAATCATGCTGATTTACAGATTCGGAATATCCTCGTCGATAAGAGTAGAAAAGTTTACATTATCGACTTTGACAATGCGGAAATCATGGAAGGAAAGAGTTCTTTCTTTAAAGACCCGCAGTCGGATAACCTCGCCCGCTTGCAACGTTCCTTTGTAAAAAATGGATTTTCTGTTCCTGTTTTTAATGCCATCTGGCAAGGATACGGAACCCTGATCTGATGCAAAGCCTTCCAAGTTCCATACGAATCGAGAAGCACAATGGCAAAACGATATATTTGTGCGAAGGCGTTGAAGCCCAAGCAGTCCTGAATGCCTTGGACTCAAGCGGCGAAATGCTCAAAGATGGTGACAAGCGTATTGTACGTAAGGTGGGCGACTGGGTCATTAAGGAATCCCGTTTTAATAAGGGCGTCGCACCGCTTAAAATGACGGCCAACCCCAATCGCTATCGAAACGGGTGGTTGTCTTCATTGGAAATGATGCGCCTTGGTTTACCCATCCCTAAAACGATCGCCTATGTGGAGCATCGAGTTGCTGGCATTATATTGAGTAATGCATTTATTTATGAATATATACCCGATGCTGTTTCGTTGGATGAATATACACAGTCCCTTAGCGAATCCGAGCGCGAAGCTAGTTACCGAGACTTTTTTACGCAATTAGCCAAGGCACTTCAGCAATTGGCTGCTGCTCGAGTGGTGCATCGAGATTTAAAACCGCTCAATATTTTGACCGCTGAAGGTAAGACGTTCTATTTTATCGACTTGGACGAGGCCTTCTGCGAAATCGACTTAATGCCCGAAAATCGCCACCGAAATCTCGTACAAATTTTGGATGGCATGCGTAAATTATGGGCTCGAGAGCATTATGATGTGTTAATAGAAGCGGCTATGCCCGATGGGGAATCACGTGAAAGCTGGAAAAAACACGTCTGGGACGAAGTGGATGCACGTGAAGCTTCAGAAAAACTTTACTAAATTTTGGATTTTACCCGCTCAATATCGTATCATGAGAATCCTTTTTACTGAACCATAAGGTATGGATATGGAAAAAATTAAACGCGCCATCATTAGTTGTTCCGACAAAACCAACGTCGTGGAAATTGCTCAAGGCTTAAGCGATCTGGGGGTTGAGCTTATTACCACCACCGGAACACACCGAGCCCTTGAAAGTGCTGGAATTGAATCCACTGAAACAGTGGATTATATAGGCTTACGTGAATTGCTCAGCGGCCGTGTAAAAACGTTGCACCCTAAAGTACATGCAGGATTACTGGGCGTTCGTGATAATAAGCTTCACTGTGAAGAGATGGAGACGAATGACTATAAATGGATTGACCTGATTGTTGTCAATTTAAAATCGGTAGACCAAATCATTGAAGAATGTAACGGTGTGCCTGAGGAAGTTATTGACCAACTTGATATTGGTGGTGTGGCCATGATTCGCTCGGCTGCCAAAAATTTCCGTTACGTAACAGTGGTAGTCAGTCCTGATCGGTATACGAGTGTCTTACACGAAATGCGGGCACATGAAGGTGTGGTTCCTTTTACCATCCGATATAAATTGGCGCAAGAAGCCTTCACTGCTACTGCGAAATATGATGAAACATTAGCGCGCTTTTTGCAAGACAGTGAATCCCCTGAGGAGTAAGACTTGAATATTTTAGTGATTGGTTCGGGTGGACGTGAACATGCCTTGACCTGGAAAATTAAGCAAAGCCCCTTATGCGATACCCTCTACTGCGCTCCTGGGAATCCTGGAATGGCCAATTTGGCAGAATGTGTTCCTATCGCGGTGAATGAATACGATAAACTTCTCGAATTTGCCCAGCAAAATGATATTGGTTTGACAGTTGTTGGCCCCGAAGACCCATTGGCTGAAGGAATTGTAGACATCTTTACCGAAGCTGGTTTAAAAGCCTTTGGTCCAAGTGGGGGTGCTGCTCAATTGGAAGCCAGTAAAGCCTTTGCCAAGAAAATGATGGAACGCCATAACATTCCTACGGCTGAATATGGTGAGTTTGATACGGCAGAAGCGGCAGAAGCATATGTCCACGAAAAAGGTGCGCCCATTGTAGTGAAAGCCGATGGCCTTGCTGCCGGTAAGGGCGTGACCGTTGCGCAGACCGTGGATGAAGCGGTGGCTGCTATACGTGAAGTGATGTTGGACCATGCCTTTGGTGAAGCCGCTGGCGCCCGTGTGGTTATTGAAGAATGTATGTTTGGTGAAGAAGCGTCTATTTTTGCCTTAAGCGATGGTAAACACCTTATCCCACTGGCGTCCAGTCAAGATCATAAACCAGCGTATAATGGTGATAAAGGTCCGAATACGGGTGGTATGGGCGCCTATTCGCCTGCGCCAGTCGTCACACCTGAATTGTTTGATGAAGTTCGTGAGAAAGTATTGGATGCCTGTATTCATGGAATGCGTAAAGACGGCAATCCATATAAAGGTGTTCTGTATGCAGGGCTTATGATGACGGAAACTGGACCACGCGTGGTGGAATTCAATTGTCGATTTGGCGATCCAGAAACACAAGTAGTATTGCCGCGTATGAAGTCGGATATTCTTCCTCTGATGATTGCTTGTTGTGAGGGCACTCTGGCAGAGCAAGAGCTCGAATGGGAAGATCGTGCATGTGTGACAGTCGTGATGGCTTCAGGCGGGTATCCCAAGGCCTATGAAGAGGGTAAGGTTATTACGGGTATTGATGCTGCTGAATCCGATGAATCTCGCATAGTGTTTCATTCAGGTACCAAAGAAGAAAACGGTGATCTTGTCACCAATGGTGGTCGGGTATTAACGGTAACCTCGTATGGACAGGATATCGCTACAGCAATTGATTCTGCATATAAAGTAGTTGATTGTATCGATTTTGAAGGTGCACATTTCCGCACCGATATCGGCAAGAAAGCCTTGGATCGTTTATCTTCGTAAAGGAGAAGAGCGTTGGTGAAAGTCTTATTCGTATGCATGGGCAACATCTGTCGAAGTTCTTCGGCGCATGGGGTATTCCAAGATTTAGTGAACCGAGAAGGCTTACAGGAGCACTTCGAGATCGATTCTTGCGGTACCTTGGATTTTCACACAGGCGATGCACCGGATCCGCGTTCACAAAAGACCGCCAAGGCGCGCGGATTTGATATATCGTATCTGCGTGCGCGGCAATTTAATCAGCATGACTTTAAGCATTTTGATTATGTGCTTGCGATGGACAATGACAACCTGCGTGAATTACACCGGGCATGTCCCGCCGAGTTACGGGATAGAATCGAATTGTTTTGTCCGTACGCCACCCAGTTCTCTGAACGTGAAGTGCCGGATCCCTACTATGGTGGTCCGCAAGGCTTTGAGCATGTCTTTGACTTAGTTCTGGATGCTTCCGAAGGGTTACTGAAGCACATCCGTGAACGAAACTTTACCTGATTTGGCTTTTTCCCTTGAGCAGCGGTCGGAATCGGTTCTTGGTGTTACGCCGAAATCTATTCAGCCTTTGAAT
>Ga0315320_10000427_pt1 | contig 34703 bp, 21 predicted proteins | sample M140m21515metaG_FD_203458 | JGI IMG/M metagenome (GOLD analysis project Ga0315320, IMG submission 203458) | Ammonia-oxidizing marine archaeal communities from Monterey Bay, California, United States - M1 40m 21515 | ecosystem: Environmental > Aquatic > Marine > Coastal | place: USA: California... | reverse complement strand
GCCAGACTTCTGTCGTTAGGCCAGTTGACCTGCAATCAAATTGAAACAGAGTGATTAACAAACACCAATTGTTTCCACCTCGCTGGCAGCAGGACTTCTGTTTGAAAAGAGACAAGAGGAAGGGACCTCCGATTTCCCCTAAGAAGCGAAACCCAAAGAGAATTGGCCGGCGGGAACGAAACGTCCAATCGAAGCCGGTTAGAATCTAGGTAAGAGAGACTGAGATCATTTTGAACAGAAGATTCGGCTCCAGTTGATGGTTGGGACCATTACCATTGTGACTGCCATCGTCCTGTTCGTGGTTGTTTTCTGATACCAGTTCTTGTCATCGTGGTCTGCTCGTTGACTAGGTCTTAAGCAGAGTGATCCAAAACCTGGCCTTGCGTGGTGCCTTTTATCTAGCCTATTGCTGGGCAATCCAATTATTTTTCAATCTTAAAATAGAAAATCACTTCCTTCCATGTCAGTCAACCGTCATCAGCTTCAATGTCGAATTTCCCGTACGCTTTGGACTGCCCTTGAAGCAGAGCAGTCACGGACTGGCGACAGCATCGCGCACATTGTTGAGCGGGCGCTCGCCAATGAATTGGATCTTAAGCATCATTCACTGTTTCAGGTGTCCACTAGTTCTGCGCTGGTTGAGGGGGTGTTTGATGGTTGCACTTGTGTTCATGATCTGAAACGTCACGGTGATTTTGGCTTAGGGACTTTTGAGGGGCTGGATGGCGAAATGGTGATGTTGGATGGAGTCTGCTACCAAATTCGTGCGGGTGGAGTAGCTCATGAGGTGGTGGACAGCACCTTTGTTCCTTTTGCTACGATCACTAGATTTGTTGCCGATCAGAACTTTCGAGTTGAGGAGGCCAGAAGTTTTGAAGAGTTGCTGAGTCAAATCGACCGCCAGCGACCCTCCAATAATCTTTTTGCAGCTTTTCGAGTGGAAGGCTCCTTTCAAAATATTTCGTTGCGGGCTGCTTGCAAGGCTGAGCCCGGTGAAAAGCTTGTTGATGCAATTGAGCACCAAAGTCAATTTGGGGCAGAACAGGAAACGGGGACACTGGTGGGTTTTTGGGCACCTTCGTATGCGACATCAATCGGCGTACCCGGGTATCACTTTCACTTCATCAATGCAGCGGGAAGTTTTGGGGGCCATGTTTTCGACCTGAGCGCAAAGGATCTTAAGGTCGGCATGCATGTTGAGACCGATATCCACTTGGCGATTCCCGAGACCCAGCAATTTATGGCTGCTGATCTTGAGGCAGATCCTCGAGCGGCATTGGAACGAGCAGAGAAAGACTCGCATCGTGACTAGGCGTTTACCTAAGATGATTAGCCTTTTCGCCTCCATTCTCCGGGAGCAATCGTTGGTTGAGCTATCGGGTCGGCAGTTTGGCGCGTTGCAGGCGAAGCGTGGTGATTACGATGGATCGTTTAGCTAGCTTCGATTCACGGGTTGTGGTCAGTATGTCAGTGCCAAAGCAAATGCCAGCACGACGATAGCGACGAGGAAAATGCCAACTAAGATGAGGTGTGTTTTTGTTCTCGATTGAGAGTCAGATGTGCTTCCGTGAAGACGTTCCGTGAGGGAGCACTCGTTTATTTCAAGGAGGGGTGAGGGATTGCTGGTAAAGCTTTCGCACCGGCTAGGTTGCCTCTCAGAGTCAAAGTCAGAGTCAGGGTTAGAGTCGTCAGTTTCAGATTTGTGTGCAGGAGATGAAAATGGTGGTGCCGGTTGTCTATCCAAGATGGCCTGTAAATGGACAATCACTTCTGCAGCAGATGCGGGGCGTTCATCACGAGATTTTTCCAGCAGTCTCTCGACAAGTAGGGATAAGTCAGTTGGGCAGGTGGGGCTAATTTCAAGAAGCGAAGGTGGAGAATCCTCGATATGCCGGCGCATCATTTCCATCAGCGTGGTCGTCGCTATGGAGTCGGGATAGGCGAATGGTGGATAACCTGCAATGCACTGAAACAAGTTGCATCCCAAAGCGTAAAGATCTGCACGCTCATCGATGCTCGAGTCACCCAAGGCCTGTTCCGGCGGTAAGTAGTTGGCTGTTCCAACTGCCGTGCCAGCAACAGTAAGCATCGGGGAGTCAATGTCACGCGCCAGGCCAAAGTCACCCAACTTCAAGTTGCCGTCTTCCGCGAGGAAAATATTGGCAGGTTTAAGATCACGGTGCATGATTCCGTGTTCGTGAAAATGATGAAGGCCCCGACAAATCTGTATTCCACATTCGCATGCTTCAGGCCATGGCAGAGTGTGGCGGTGATCCAGCACAGAATCTAAAGATCCCCAGGGCAAGTACTGCATCGCAAAGTAGAGAACTCCGTCTTCGACACCGCAGTCACGATAAGCAACGATGTGGGGATCATCTAGTTTTTGAGCGACCGTGATCTCCCGAATGAATCTTGCATGAAGCTCCTCGACCTCTTCGGCTTCCGGTCGCATTACCTTGATCGCGACTTTCTCCGATTGATTGAGCGAGTCGTCCGCAACAAAAACGTTTCCTGCGCCGCCCTTTCCGATTTGCCGGGTAATGACGTAGCGACCAAGTTTTGTCCCTACACCCACTTCGCGGTCGCGCATATTGCGTATCTTTCCTTGGTGTCATTTCAGAGCTGCCCGCGTCCACCACCTTAGTCCTTCAGCTCCAAACGCCTTAGTTTACCGTAGGGCTCAGGGCGTCCGTGCTGATGGCTGAAATTTACGTAACCGGCTCAGGGAACTCCTTTTTTGGAAGTTTGGATTACGTCACAACGCTTTCGCGACGAATGGGCTATACTCAAGAACCAGCACCCCCCTGGGGAGCTACGTCGGTTCACCTGCGGGGTGGCGTCTGACCGTTAAACATGCAGGCGATCCCGGCTTCAAAATAAGGTTGCTGGCCGCGTAATAGCGAGTTGATGATGCCTGTGTGTACACCGATTCCTGCCGGAACCACGCTGCAAGCTTTGGAGCTGCGAATGAATACCAAGCGACACCGCGGATTCACACTCGTGGAATTGTTGGTCGTGATTGCGATCATTGGAGTACTCGTCGGGTTACTTTTACCTGCGGTTCAAGCGGCCCGCGAGGCAGCTCGGCGGATTAGTTGCAGCAATAATCTGAAGCAGCTCGGGCTGGGTTTTCTGAATTATCACTCTGCTTATAAGCAGCTACCTGTTGAGCGGGGAGGCACGTACCGGTTTGGGAACAACCTGCAGGCACGAACGCCGGTTCCGCGTGGTGCGGCTTTTGGGGGTAACAATTTTCACAATTTGAGTGCGTTAGTGCCACTGTTGCCGTTTGTTGAGCAGCAGGCCTTATGGGAACAGATTTCCAATCCGTATGTGGTGAAGGAACCAGCTTCTGCGGTGGGGCTGATCTTCGCCCCGATGGGGCCACAAGTAGCAATGACGTTGGCGAACCATGGGCAATTCCAATATGACCCATGGTTAACTGAGGTACCCACCTATCGTTGCCCGAGTGATCCTGGCGTTGGGTTTCCAGCACAGGGACGCACCAATTATGGCGTCAACATGGGGGATTCCATTCAGTATCAAAACACTGGCTGGTTACAGCAGACTGGACGAGTTAATCGGGTTGTTGCCGGCCGCGCACGGAAAACCTGTCGTGGGATGTTCATTCCTCGATCGGCCACTCGTATTCGAGATGTGCTTGATGGTATGTCGAATACTCTTATGGCGGCCGAGATGAATACGGACCTCGGTGATCAAAGCATTACAACGCAGGCTGTTCGGGCACCTGGAATTTTGAATAACCCGATGTTATGTGGACGTGACCGGGATCCGACCCGAATGCAATTCTGGCGACCGGGTGCCGCGATTGTGGCGAATGTCGAAGTGCAGCGTGGATTCAAATGGGCCAATGGAATGTGTGTGAATACAGGGATCACAACTATCATTCCACCGAACTTGCCGATTTGCAGTAACGGCAACAACACCTACACGATTGGAATTTATGGCCCCAGTAGCCGGCATCCGGGCGGGGTTCACGCTTTGATGGGTGACGGATCGGTGACATTCATCACCGACTCAATCGAGGCAGGCTTTTGTGGTGATGGGAATGTGAAATGGAATGGAACAGGAATTCGGGCACCCGGCAGTAAGAGTCCGTATGGTTTGTGGGGTGCACTGGGAACTCGAGCCAGTGGGGAAATCACGAGTCCGTGGCCGAATTAGAGCCATCTTGATTCAGATTGCACGCTAGAGGGGTGTGGGCTCGTGGCATGGCATGGTCTTGTACCTGAGTATTCGACAGTTGTTGTCGCGATTGAAGCGAATAATTCGGATGCGATGAGGTTTTCTATTGAGGGCGTGTGGCTCTGTGGGTTTTGCATTTCAACATTGGTCATTTCTCGCTAGTCTATAAATCATGGGCCCAAAAACTTTTCTCGTCTCCGTCGTCGCCTGTCTGTGTCTGACTGTGTTCTGGTTTTTTAATCAAGCCAGGTTGGCCAAAAAAAACAGTCAGGATCCCCTTGGTGGTATCAGCATGGAAAGGTACCACGGCGTCGAATTTCTCGACGAGGTCGACAGCAACCATGATGACAAAGGTTTGCTGGATTCAATGGACTTCGTTGATACCGAGGGTCACGAGATGGCGATCTCGGATTACGAAGGGCAAAAAAATCTGCTGATCGTCTTTACACGCGGTTTCTCTGGCAGGATCTGTCCCTATTGCACCACGCAAACGTCGCGTCTGATTTCCAATTACCGTGATTTCGCGAAGCGTGATACAGAGGTGTTGCTCGTTTTTCCAGGGTCCACGGAACAATTGCCGCAGTTCAAGAAGGCAGGATTGTTGGTGGCCGGGGAAGAATCCGTTCCTTTTCCCATCTTGCTTGATCGTGATCTGCAAGCTGTTGAAAAGCTTGGAATCCAAGCCCAGCTCGCCAAGCCCTCTACCTTTATATTGAACAAAAAAGGTGAGGTCGTTCTATCGTATGTCGGCAATAGCCCACAGCAACGTCCGTCGGTGAGGGCCTTGCTTGATGTGCTGGATAGTCTGCAGGAAAAGACAAATCCTTCCTGATCACTGCTGGGGTAATGATTCCAAGTAGGCAATGATTGCGGCCAGATCGCTGACTGAGTATTTGTCCATCAATCCCTCAGGCATGACGGACGTTTTTAGCGTCTTACGTATCTCGATGTCATCCTTGCTGATTTTATGTTCTTTGGCCTGGGCATCTCGAAGGGTGACTTGATCTGCCTGTTCCTTCGTTACGAAACCAATCACCACTCGTCCATCAACGGTAAGAATCGAGGTGGTGGCGAAGCCTTGCGCAATCGTTTTATTCGGTTGCAGTACCGCTTCTGCAAGTTGTTGTCGCTTGTAGGTTGCGGCGATATTGCCGAGATAAGGTCCCTGCTGTTCTGCTTGTTTGGTAACAGTGTGACACGCGGTGCAGTTGGCTTCTTTAAACAGACGCTGGCCATGGGCGACATCACCGTTGGTGAGGATGAACTGCTTTAAGGCGGCATCCACCCCAATGGTTGCGATGCGAGGCAGGTTAGGATCCAATTTGTCCGTCAGTCGCAACGCTTTCACAGCACGCTGAACTTCTGCAAGCGAGTCTGAGGCCGGACGGTTCGTCAGCTCAATAATGCGAGCATCAAGAAAGTGGTTCTGTGTATCCGCCGCTGCTTTGATCAGTCGGATTCGCTGGGCAGGTTGTTTCCACATTTTGTCGATGCTGAGCGCCGCTTGCTCTCGTGTTTCCGGGCTGATCTTCTTTTCCTGTGCCACACCCAAGACTGCAGCGGTTGCCCAAAAACCGATGGTTGAGTCCGGATTCTGACATTCCTGTAATACAAGCTGCAATTGGTTTTGCAGTAAGCGTGATTTCACGAGGCTCTGCAACGCACGCTGCTGCTCTCGTTGTGCTTGCTTACCCGACATCTTGGAAATAGCTGACAGTGCGGGTTTTAGGGCAGCAGTTTGTCCTGATTTGACTAAGGCCGTTACCGCCTGTGTCAGTGTCGCTGATGATAGGTCAGATGTTGCCACAGCGGAGGTGAGAAATGGCACGCCACCCTCAGGAAAAGTATTTTCGGCAGCCAGTTTGGCAATGGTCGGTGGCACTAATTGCTCATCGTCAGCGGCCAGTTCCATCATTTGGTTGACGACTTTGTCGATCTGAATACGATGGCGATTGATTTCAAGAATCAGGTTGGTGGTTTCGTTGCCTGTAGTCTGGTCGAGTTGCTGTTTCAACCAATCGTTGATCCGCGCGGTTTCAGTCCATGACTCGGGCTGGTAGTAAGGGCCCCGTGTGTCTGGACGAGTGCCCCATGAGTCGCCCTTCCACGTTCCCTCTTTGTAGTGCAAACGGCACAGCGCGGTTCGCAGGTGCATACGATTGCTGGCTTCGGGTTCATCACGAACCTGCTGGATCAATGCAGTGACAACCTTGGGGGCGTGCATTTTGGCAAGTGCTTGCAGTGCCGTTGGCTGAGAAGTTGGCTTCGCTTTGAGTTGTGTTTTTAGCAGGTTCAAGCAGGCATCCACCGCTTCTTTTTTTGCCAGGCTTCGTATTGCGATATGAGTCACAACAGGGTCGGAGTGTTCAAGCGCATCTAGCATCTCACTGATACTGGCATCACTTTGTAGGTGTTCGGCAAGATTTCTCTCGTCACTTCTTTGTGAGGGGACGCCTTCGAGTAGCTTTCGGTATCTTTTGTCACCACGTCGCATTAATTCACGCTGAGCAGCCAGTCGGCGTCGATAACTGGGATCATACATCAAGGCAACAAGTTGATCGGAGGATTGACTGGTGAAACTGGGCATCGGACGATCCTTGACAGACTTTGGTTTCACACAGATCACGTACCCCACATCCGCACCAGCCCATTTGAATGTTGCTCCCTTCCAGCTTGCGCAATACAGACGGCTGTGGCCGTCTACATCGGCATCGGTCGGACGCGTCATTCGTACCAGCGGTTTCGGTGGCGATGTTTCTGAAAAAGTTGCGCCATTCGGTATGACCGAATGATGCCAGATGGCCCCTGTTCCCCAGTCAGCGGTTAGCGGGGCATCATTCCAGGTCCCAAATCCTGGTTCATCGACGTAGGCTGCGCCGCAGCCAGATCCACCACCATAATCTGCCAGTGGGGCCACGCACTCCGCTGGAAAGTTTTTGTACAAACGCGGATAGCCATGATCTTCACCCCCCGTGAAATGGTGGAATCGAACATCCCAGCCACCGCCATCGTTGGTGTTGTCTCTGGCAAATAGATCCATGCGAGGGCTGACCGCAACTTCAAGGATGTTTCGCGTGCCCGTTGAGTAGAGTTCCAAGCCAGTTCCATCTGGTCGGACGCGGATCACACCTCCACCTCGATGAGTCAGTTTGCGACCATCGGTTCCTTCTGCTTCCATGAAGCCAAAGTCTCCGCCAGCGATGTACAGCCAACCGTCCACGCCAATGCTGAGACCATTGGTGGTATGATCTGCTGGACGCTTGTCATATCCGAATGCCAGATTCTTGACCAGAATTTTTTGTTCGTCTGCAACGCCATCACCGTCAGTGTCGATGAAAGCCGACAGGTGTGGTGGGTGAACGAGGTAGAGGCGATCATGATCCCAAACAAGACCGCGGGGTGCGTCGACCTCGCAGAAAACCTTTGTTTCATCAGCTCGACCATCGCCGTCGCTATCTCGAAGGCGAATGACTCGACCACGCTCGGGGTCACGCCCTAAAGAGCCATTACCGTCGGAACTGACATAAAGAGTTCCATCCGGAGCAGCTGCAACAAAGACGGGGTAATTGACGGCAGGTGGCGCCGCAAAAACGGTCGCCTCAAATCCATCTGCTACTTTCACGTCCTTCAGGATGGCTGCTTCTTCGGCAGCACTGAGCCGTTTGAGTGTGGGGGGGAGGTTTCCTTTCTTCGAATAGGGATCAGCAAGCTTTGGCTCGTAGCTAAATGGTTTGCCGTCGGTTTTGGCTGGCCATAAAGTGTTGATTCCGTCACCCTTCACCGATACCTCGCGGATACTGCACCAACCTCCTGAAGAGCCCAAACCAGCGATCCGCATGTGCTTGACAGCTACGTCGGTTTTTAATGAGAGTTCACCTTGTTTCGCAGCCTTGTTTTGGGAGGCGTCAAACAGTTTGATCCAGCGTTTGCCGTCCGTTGAACCTTCGACATTGAACTGATAATCACGCTCAAATTCCCATGTGATTTTGATGGATTTGGCTTTTACCGGACGCTGGAATTCCCATGCCAACCACTGCGGGTACTTATCGTTAGCAGCGCACCAACGCGTTTCCGAGTTGCCGTCAAAGGCGTTCAATGGAAGATTCGGCTGCTGAGTTGAGGAAGCCGAGGGGATCACGAGAGTTGCGTTTTTTGGCATGACTCCAAGTTTTGCGACAGCAGGTGCCTTTTCTTTCTTGGCGATGAAGGTGATCTTGTTATCTCCCGAGTAGGGAGTCATGTACTCTGGGGTCAGCTTATCACAGGACCACAGTAATCCGCGTGTAATCAAATCTAGGTATCTGTCATCCGAGACGGTTGCGGTATTGTGCCCAAGGGTCGTGCTGAAACTTCGGGCCCCCTGTTTTTCATTCGTCCATGCGACGACAGCTTTTGCTTCAACTGTTTTGCCGTTTCGGTTGAACGTTTGCGTGCCGGTAGCCAACGCTTTGGCATCATGCATTGCAGCATTGTTGTAGAGTTCTTCTTTGATTGTGGTCCAGTCACTCAACCCTTTCGTGATCGGGTGCGACTCGTCGACGAACGAAATCGCGATAGGTACCTGTGGGCCGTGACTTGTCGATTTCAGCCCCAGGTGCTTGAACCATAAATCTGTTCCATTGCGAAACGAGTGCATTGCGCAATGCAGGTGCACCGCGGGTGTGGTGCGGTGGACCGCTAGGATTCTCTGCATGACCGCCACATCCTTATTACTGGCGGCACACTCATCATGAATGATCACGTCATAGCCCTTGGCCCAATCAGGACTTTCGAAAAGTGGGAAGGGTGGGTTGGTGCTGGCGTCATCTGTCCAGTAAACATCGACTTGAACATTGGATCTGGATTGAATGCCCTTGAATAACGCTTCGTGCTGACCCTTGTAGTCGTGGCAGCAACCACCGGCAATCAACAACGCTTTGAGGGGTTTCGTTTCCGCACGCAAATCAGCAGCAACAACCAGCAGGGCTGTGATGCAAATTAAAATGGATTTCATGTTTTGCTTCGGACTAAATTCCGATCTCTCGATTCAGTGAGTTACGGTCGCTGTGTATGGAGACACACGCGGGTACCGGGAATGAATTTTCTGTCTCGTAGGTGACAAGCGACTGTGCTTGCCTTGATTCGGGGAGGTAATGTGAGCACTACCTGGCATCATGTGGCAGGTTGGGTGAACAGATCACAAGTTTCCCGGTAATCGGTTTTGACTTCAATGTAATGACCAAGTAGTTAATTCACGACCGAGCAGTTTAGTTTGTGAGTGTTGCCGGTGGCGATTTTCGAGATGCTTGCGGTTCGGTTATCGGAGGTTCCTTTGAACAAAGTCGCGCACTAGTTCGTTGACTTGCCGGCCAGCAGGACCAAACCCGTGACCTCCATTGAGAACCTTCAAATGGGTGACATTTGCACCCTCGTAATTATAACGGATGATGTTGTTTTCGAGCAGCTTTCCTGCGTTGTCGGCGATCTGGCTGCCCCTATATCCCTGTTGCTTCGCCCACGCGTACGCCGTTAGTTGGGCGGACAGATGCTTGGCGTGTGGTCCACGCATCCCGCCAGCGTAGGGAACAACCCGATCAGCGGTTCCATGGATGGTGAGTAGGTTGCATTTGCCCATCGGCGTTGTTCTTAGATCATAGTTCGCATTCGAATCATCAGATCGTTTCCAGAAAGCCTGATCATGGTATTGTTCCTCGACCATCGACGAAACGAGTGGCACTGCGTTTGTGACTTTGGTTGTCCCATCTAATTCAATCAGCAAGCGAAAGATAAACCCTGCACCATTCGAGAATCCGATGAGCGAGATTTTCGAAAGGTCGGCATTGGGATACTTATCTTCGATGTGATTGAGTATCAGGTTAAAAAAGACGACGTCAGGCGCTTTTGATTTTTCATTTGAGATGTTCCAACTTCGTTCGTATCCTTGGGGCGCCACAATCAGGTGCCCTTCCAACAGTTGAGGCCATCGTCCCATGGTGGCGTGGGCAGTGCCTCCGTTCCCATGAAAGACAAAGGTGACGGGGCACTTGTTGTTTGTTCGCTTCGTCGAGCGTTCGGCGGTCAAAGTCGCCGGTGCATGAACGAAGAATTCGCGATCAAATCCCGTTTGTTCCTGCTTCCATTTTTGTCGAACTGTGTGGCGTTTGAATCCACTTGTGGCGCCGGCAGTTGGGCCCGTTGGTTTGTTTGTGAATGCAGCAATATGTTCGGACAGAGTTATTTTGCCGTCCTGATTCCTGTCAACCCGGTCAAACATCTGTCTTGGTCCGGTAGGTACTTCAGCCCGTTCAAGTATACCGTCGCGATTTTTGTCCCATGCCCGGAATGCTCGGTCTTGCGGACTGCCCTGCATCGCGTTGGCAAACGGAGCTATAAAAACACCGCTGATGATTAGGGAAGACACAGCAATGCAGCAAAGAATGGTTCGACTCATTTGATTATCAATTCTGCTCGCTTGAGAACGGCGAGTCTGTTGCGTGGCTCGCTGGGTGTTGAGGCAAGCAGTCCAACGTCAAGGACCGGGGTTGTATCACCTGGTGTGTACCATTCCAGTGTAATCCGTCGAGATGCTATCCGAAGCGGTCTTTTGCATTTTTGGCGTGCCGGAATCACGTTTGCAGCGAGCGGCAAGGGGGCGTGTCTGTGCTTGCTCTCTCGTCAAGCCTCACTGCGTTTCTTGGAACGCTAGATTCAGGGATGCAACGCGTTCAATCGCAATGTTTAATCGTTCTTCGGCGCGAGAGTTTGAAGCTTTTCCCTTGTGGTTTGGGAAGCACTTTGAGCTTGCCTTGTCAGTTTCTGAGCCGATTGGAACGTTGATGGCTTTAAGGATCAATGGTGGTTGCGCATCAGGCTGTAATTGGTGTAGCAATTTTGCAGTGCTGGGGTGCAGAACGACCAGTCGGTCATTGGGCCGCAGGAATGCACTCCATTTCTTAGCAAAGTCATTTCGTGAGCTTCGCTCACAAACTTCTTCTGGTGGCAATCGAAGACGTTGCATGAATGCGTCGTTTTGAAATGCTGGTGAATCGATCGCGCAGTGAAATCGTTCACCGGATGAGGGCCGAATGGCCGTCCAATACATTAGTTGTGGTTGGCTGGAGTGCTGTTGCATGGGGGGCGAAGTGTTTGAATTGAAAAGGTTTCCAGGTTCTTGTTCGCCATAGCCAATGACAATGTTTTCCAAATGACCAGTGAGGGCGCGAGGAACGTTTGGAATCCCACTGCGTCGCCGCTGGTTTTTTCTCCAATTTGTAGTGCCCTGTTTAATCTGGCTGTCGATCATGCGGTCAAATGTTTTCAGTAACTGCTCCAGATTACGTGTTTCGGGCTCGATCGAAGTCAGCGCTGACACAACTGCCTCGAGTGTCGACAGTCCGTGTGCGTGAGGTTCACGGCGGATGCGGTATCGACTTGGGTTGGTCGGGGCCAAACAGAATCGCGGCAAGGTTTGCAAACGTGGTATATCACGCATCAAGGTTTTGACGTGGTGCCACGTTCCATCAGGCACAATCAACTGCTTTGGGAATTCCGACTCTGGGATCGCTGTCAGTTCTTTCGCATCATCGCCGGGGAATAGTAGGCCGGTCCCAGGCTTCAGGGGTAACTGATCAAACCTTACAGACAGGTCTTGGTTGTGCCCGACCAGCAGGTCGCTCTGTTGTAATGCCTGATTGACGATGCGTGCGGTGTTGAAGGGGTGAAACCTCTCACGCCGATGCTGCAGCATCAAAATGGGAGTGCGATTGGCAACAGCTGGGATTGTCGAGCAGTAGCACAATTGCATTGGTCGAAAGCATCGAAAGCAACGCCGGGCCGTGTTTGTCACCTGGTGAGTCCGTTGATTGCTGGAGTGTTCTTGCTTTTGTGATGGTGCAGCATGGGGGCAATGCCACTGAATTCCGCGGGCCGTAGTTGCTATATGCCCGACGAAATGAAGAAAAGATCACCCATCTGGCTTCCGGCCTGTTCTGTGATCTTACTGCTTGGGATGTATCAGGGTAACTTGTGGGCTGTTGATTTAATCGCTTACCGGATGCCGGCGTGTTGAATAGCATCGTCCGTGGTTATCCGGGCACCACCTGTTCATGAGAAGGGCCCATGCATATTCGTCTCTCGTTTGCTTTTTTGATTCTTTGTGTTGGCTGTGGTCGAGACGGTGCGTTTGAGGATATTGATACCAGTACTCCCATTGTGAGTGACATCCCAAACGGAAAGCCGATGGAGTACCCCAAGTTGTACGTGGACAACGATTTGCCCGAGTACACCGGTGCGATCGTGACAGGCTTGGGAAGTCAAGTTGAGTCGTTGAAAGATGGCGTGACTGTAACTGCCGTTTCCAATGATTCGATCGATCTGATCATGCCTTTCTACATCGAAGCAATGGAAAAACTCGGGTACACATACGACAGCGCCAAGTACGAGCAAGCTCAAGCGGTCGCTGACACGCCCACTAGCATGGTGGTTTTCACGAAAGAGAAGCTTCGATTTAGCGTTATGCTCTTAAAGCTCGAGCAGCAGCAGACCGAGATCAAAACCAGCTTTTCTGAAAATTGAGAAATCGCGTTGGTCCTTTCGCGACTTAACGCTGCATGCAAGTCGTGAATGAGTTCTCGCTTGTGTTGACCGTCACAAGGTTCGATTTAGCCTCTCACCTGTGGAGAGTATCCACCTTTTAGGGAGGCCGCCGAGTGGGGGAAGGTCTCGCGTGGTTCTAGCCTCGCACACAATTGCCGGGTGCAGGTGTTACTCGCTGGGAGCCGACCATTGATTTCCCCATCCTGAATAGAGGTCGTGCAGGATTGCTCGCCAGTCCGAGGTACTGCGTGATGGAGGATAGGGTTGCGGTCGAACTGGTGCCTCGTCCATCCAGACGATTTCGAATTGGCCATCGGGTTGGACTTTTCCAATCCGCGGCGTCTGGTAGGTGTGTTGTGTGGTTGCGTCAATTCGCAAGGGGCCGGCGGCAGCGGTGATTCGCTGGTTGAGCATGGCGCGGCGAATTGCGATTGGGTCATCACTCTCCGCTTCTTCGACGGCTTGTGCCCACAGTTTGAAGCCAAAGTAGGCCGCCGCCATCGGGTCGGTAAAGACGCGTTGCGGTCCATATTTATCATGGAAATCAGCCAGTAACTGCTTGTTCATCGGTGAGTCGATGCTTTGGAAATAGGACCATGCTGCAAAGTCATTGGTCATGCGATCCGTATTCATGAATCGAAGTTCTTCTTCCCCGATGCTGAATGAAATGGTTTCGATCTCATCGAGTTTCTTGTTGTTACGCAGTTGGTTAAAGAACGCGCTGTTGCTGGCTCCGTTGATGCAGCTAAGAATGACGTCGGGCTGGGCCGCTTCGATCTGACTAAGCACCGTGTTGAAGTCGTTTGCTTCCAATGGAACGAAAACTTGCCCGGTGATCTCACCGCCCAGTTCCTGAATCTGATCGGCGATGATCTCACTCGCGACACGGGGAAAGACGTAGTCTGAACCGATGAAGAAGAACTTTCTTGCGTTCTGTGTTTCAAACGCCCATCTTACCGCAGGCAGGATCTGTTGATTTGGTGCTGCGCCCATGTAGATGATGTTGGGTGATTCTTCGATACCTTCATATTGCACTGGGTAGATCAGCAGTTTGTTGTGTTCTTCAAAAATGGGCACCACAGTTTTGCGACTGGCTGATGTCCAGCACCCAAAGACGGTGCTGACTTTGTGTTCGAGCAGGAGTTTTTCAGCTTGGGCCGCGAAAGTTGGCCAGTCTGATTTGCCGTCCATGATGATTGGCTCGACGCGTCTGCCTAGCAGTCCGCCAGTTTGATTGGTTTGGTTGATTGCCAGCAGCAGTGCATCAACCACCGGAGATTCGCTTTGAGCCATTGTTCCTGTCAGGGAGTGGAGTACCCCAACTCGAATAGGTTCACCGGTGAAAGCGGGGGAGGCGATGGCTGAATTGGCGACCGCAATGGGGTCGCCCTCGCTACCCGCCGTGCCTTTGTTGTTCTGTCCGTTATTGTTTCCGCTGCTCCACCAGAGAAGTGCGATCACAAATAACAGGAGGGCGGCGGCACTTCCTGCAATCAACGTCTTCGGGCGTTTTTTCGTAGGCTGGGGTGGCGAGGTCTCTGGTTTTAATGGATCCAGAGTCGTGTGTTGGTTGGCGAGTGATGCTCGTGAATGAGGTGAGTCGTCGGCCAGTTCCTGTTGCAGTTTTTGCAACTCCACTTTCATTTCGTCCATGGATGCATAGCGATCCTTGGGGTTTTTGGCCATGGCTCGCGAGATGATTCGACGACAGGATTCAGGCAAATCGTCACGATGGATCGATGGGTCCGGTGGTTCGTCATTGCAGTGTGCGAACATTACTTGGACGATGCTGCCCCGTTCGTGATACGGAACTTTTCCTGTCAGCAGGCTGTAGAAGGTTGCTCCAAGCGAATAGACGTCGCTCGTGCTGTCTACCTTGGCAGACTGGCATTGTTCGGGACTCATGAACGAAGGCGTTCCCAGAATTTGCCCCGTCTTGGTCATTGAAAGAGCGTCGTCATCGGTTGGCTTGGCGAGGCCAAAGTCCGAGACCTTGACCGATCCTTCATCCGTGAGCAGCAGATTCGCAGGCTTGATATCACGATGAACAAGGCCGCGGCGATGGGCTGATGCAAGCCCAAGGCAGGCCTCCGTAATGATTCGTGTCGCCTCTGCAGTTTCGTATTTTCCGTGCTTTTTCAGAGCGTCCGCAACGCTTCCACCGGAGATGTATTCCATCGCCAAATAGTGCGTGGACTCATTCTCACCTATCTCGTAGATAGTGACGATGTTCGGGTGGTTGCTCTTGGCAGCACTACGGGCTTCGACTTTGAATCGCTGCAACGCATTGTCATTGTCGCCAATGTCAGGTGGCAGTAATTTGATTGCCACAGTGCGATCAATCGAGCTGTCTACGCCCTTCATGACCATTCCCATGCCACCCTCACCAAGAAAGCCCGTAATCTGGTACTTCCCTAAAGCTTGGCCAAGCCAGACAGAAGGGTCTTGCTTTGATTTTGGCGCAGCAGTGAGATCCGCGTCAACTTTCCTTGTCGACAACGACTCGGAACTATTGACACCGTGAGTGATGTGTTGCGACTCATCGCGCAACCTTCCTTCACCGTTACTTTTCATGAGTTGTGCGGTGATAGAGACGTGCGTGGGCGGAGGCGCATTTGATGTGACCAAGTGTCCTCTGAAAAGACACTCGAACGCCTCTACTTGATCCAGCGATCACGCTGCGAAAGAATCGCTATGTGAGCCGTGATCGAGTCCACAATCGTATTTTCGTTCAGAGTCGCTCGATCCTTCAAGCGATATCTGGACGGTGCAAAAACAAGATTCTCGCGGCTGCGAGATCAGTCGTCAGCAAGTGCTACATTCTCAGCTCGCGGGCCTTTTGGGCCTTGGCCAACTGTGTAAGTCACGTTTTGGCCCTCGTGAAGATCATTGTAAGCGACTCCCTGACACGCGGAACTGTGGAAAAACATATCTTTTCCATTGTCCTCTGTGGCAATGAATCCAAAACCCTTGTCGGTGAGACGCTTGATCGTTCCCTTTTCCATCTTTCTTTATCCAATACTTCTTCTGGTAGTTAGCAAATATCTCAACAACTAGAGATACAGTGCCACAAATATACCGATCCGACCCCGCGGTGTGTGTCCCGAAGGCGTTGAAATGCTCCGTGGAGCAAAAAAACACTCAAATTGAGTTGACTTGCGGCCCACTGATCCGTGCCCAGAGTACGTAATTGGAAAAATCTGCCATGCTTGAGCTCTCGAATCCCATTTTGGTGGATGTGGCTGTATTTGCGGGTTTTTATACGGTTCTCAGTGGATCGGTGAGCCAGGCAGTGGGCGCATTTGGGTTTGAGGCGTGCGTCTGTCTCGCTGCTTCGCAGCAGGCTTGGGCTTCTTAGCGCGACCAGCAAAATTTATGAATCTCCCTCACCAGTTCCTGTTGTTCTTGTGTGTCATTGTTGAAGGAAAGGTTCCCTTTCGCGTACTTGGCCACCTTGACCAACATTTCGCAAACTTTCTGAGGCTCACGCTGAGCAGCGAACTCTTCACCTTTTTCTGAGAGATCTACAAGCAGGTTGACGTACAGAGCTTTCTTCTGCTGTTGCGTGATTGGAGTGTCCGTCGGTCTCAGCTTGAGCTCTCTTGCTCGTTGCATGAATTCCGAAATGATAAATATATGGTCAGGGGTAATCTCCGGATCTTCGATCTGCCCAGCCTCAGTTGCCCATGCACTGTTGAGTTTTTCATTCTCTTGAAGCAACTCCGCTGATGGTTCTCGCATCTCGGTAATAAGGTTGGCCTTGCCCGGTCGTAAGTAAAGAAATGCCGCCACGGCAATCATAGTTCCGGCGATTAGCACGTTCAGCAATTGACAGATCATCAGGCCTTGCTGCACCCGCATCACGTGGTTCTTGATTCCGTGCACCTGCCGTTGCAGTTTTACCTGTTCCTGAAGCAGTTCCCGCATGCTCGGTTCGCTTGTGGCGTCTTGTTCAAACGCTTCGGCTGATTCTGTGCGGTGCTGCGTCTGCCGCTGCAGGAAGTCAGCGAGAGGAGCCTCCGTTGGGTTGGCAGTTTTGGGGTTGGGGGGTTGGTTCACTGCAATTTCTGGTGCTGTTTGGCACTCGATTCCCGGTTTTGTTTGAGGCGTGTCTTGGGGCTTGTTCAATGGTCATTTTCCGTCGATAGGCTAAAGCATGCGAACAGATTGTCGCGAGTTTGGTTCGCTGTCCCGGTGTGTGTTGGTTTACTTTGTCTTGTCGTGCTGTGGGATTTACTTTGTTGCTGGTGAATCGGTTCAGCCTCAAAGAGCAAAGCTACTTCGACAACCTTTTTGTCGCTCATTCTGGTCTCGAGATGCGATTTTTTCCACCAACCGCTACTGCTTGGCATCAAGCAATTGGAGGATGGACTGACCCATCCCTTCGCCGATCAGGTAGTAAGTCTCTGCATTGCTGTTCCAGTGATAGGCTTGACCTGAAGGTGATGCCTCTTTTGGGCGATAGAAGTCCTTGGTGCCCACAAACTTGACGTTCCCTTGGAATTCGTCTCGTTTGGCTACTGCTGCTTGTGCTTTCATGAGTGATACCGCCCGCGGGTGTGTTTCTTCCCAACCGCTCATCCCTGTTTCCGCAATGACAAACGGAAGCTGAGGTGTGTTGAGGTCTTTTCGAATGTCATTGATGAAGTGCGTCATGTTCTGTTCGTATTCATCATTGAAGGCTTGGTTGACGCGATCATTCCAGCCTTGGTGCCAGCCGAATCCTGCTAGTTCAAAGTTGCAATTCGAGTAACTTGGGAATAGCGTTTTGGCATCGCGAAGAGTTGCTCGGGTCAGACGTAGCAGTTCCTGATAATACTCACCCACCTCGCCACCGGCAGATGGCGGCCGGAAGTCTTTGCCCAAGCTCTTGCCTCCCCAGGCAACCTTGATCAGCAGAACCGGTGACTTGAATGCATCGCCTACGACTTGGCCAAAGCCAAGTTCGGGGCCTATGTAACCCTCGCGATGGCCATAACCCGGTGTTAGGTTACCTTTCCGATCCAAGTAGACAATTTGGACGTCTGGTCGCTCTTTCCAGTCTCCTGCTGCGTCGACCAGTGAACCGTATTTTTTCGAGGTCGTCGGATTGTTGACGAGCCACTCCAAGGATCCCTTGCCGTCGTTGGCACGTTGTTCGGCGTTGACCTTTCCATGTCCTTGCATGTTCGATTGGCCTGCGAGAACAAACACTTTGACAGTTTCTGCACCAGAAGCCGCAGACCCAGAAGCCGCAGACCCAGAAGCCGCAGACCAAGTTGCAACAGCAGCATACGCCATGAGAATAAAGAATCGAAGCATTGGTGGTAGGTGTCCGGTGTGGAGGTAGGTGGTTGTTCGCTGGCAATCTTTAGGAGATCAGTCCTGCTGTCACTGGGGGCTCAGGATTCAATCCCCATGTTAATGCATTTAGTAGCCGAGTTTGGATGCATTTTTGAGAAGTCCTGTACCGCAAGTCCAGATCCGCGAATCCAGTTCATCTATTTCTATTTTGCTCAGCATTAACATTAGCATCTAGCGTTTGTTCGGTAGGGCAAGACGGTTGCAATATGAGCTCTGGCATCATGTAAGTGTTCGGCTGTTTGTGCCGATTCCACGCACTGTGTGTGAGCGTTGCAATGCATGTGTGCGTTGGTGTCGGTTTTCCTGTCATTGGTGGTTCGGGCATGATCACAAGGCCATCAATCCGGTGTGCGATAGGATGGGATTAAAGACCGAATTCATTTCATGGCACCCTGCCGCTTTCATTTCGTTTATTCTGTTAGCAAAGATTTCACCTGTTCGTTTGTTACCTTCGAGAATGAATCCATGATGTTTTCCAGTTTTCCTTGGCCCGCGAAAAATGAGACGAGTCGTATCGACCGTCAAGCTTACAAGGTAGTTGGACTCTTGGTCATCTGTGGCTGTTTCTGTTTGATGTTGCTGACTCCAGTGCTGGCTCAGGGCAAAGACAAGGCTCCATTAATGGCATATGTTGGAACGTTCAGTTCTCCTCTTGAGGATATGCTTCCAACGCAGGTGGATCTGCCACCCGGGAATGGGCAGGGAATTCACCATTTTCGAGTCAATCGAAAAACGGGAGAGTTGACGCCCGCAGGAGTCACCCGCAGTGGCACAAGTCCGAGTTGTCTGGTCGTCAATGAAGCGGGGACGCGACTGTATTCCGCGAACGAAACAGATCGCTTGAATGGCACCAAGGAAGGCACTGTCAGCGCGTACGCAATCGACGCTGTTCATGGGCAGCTTGAGTTGCTCAATACGGTTGCCTCAGGCGGTGCGGGTCCAACTTATGTGAGTATTCATCCTTCGGGTCGTTATTTGTTGGTTGCAAACTATTTCGGCGGGTCGGTGGCAGTCTTACCAATCCTGAAAGACGGACGGCTTGGTAAAGCAACGGATGTGCAGGTGGATGAGGGTCGGATTGGTCCAGCCACCTCCTCAAACGCACCTGTGGGCAGCAAAGCTTTTAGCGGTCACGACCGAACACATGCTCACATGATTCAGGCTGATCCATCGGGCAGATTTGTGTTGCATGTCGATCTCGGTCTTGATCGTATTTATGTCTGGAAGTTTGATGTTGATACCGGAACGCTGGCACCGGCAAGCCGCCCGCAGATTGCCTTGCCGGCAGGTGATGGACCGCGGCATTTTTATTTTCATCCCAATGGACGATGGTTTTACTCCATTCAGGAGGAAGGTTCGACGATCGTGCTGTTTGACTATAACGGTGATAGCGGCGAATTGAGTCCACGCCAAACCATTTCAACTTTGCCCAAGGGATTTGCCGGTAGTAACTTTTGCTCAGAGATCCTGGTTTCAAATGATGGGCGTTTTGTGTACGCCGGTAATCGTTTGCATGACAGTATTGGGATTTTTTCGGTCGATTCGAATGGTGAACTCAAGCATGTGGCGGATGAATGGACTCGAGGTAATTACCCCCGAAGTTTCAGTTTTGATCCCACGGGGAAGTTTCTTTACTGCGGTAACCAGCGTGCTGACCACGTCGCAGTTTTTCACGTGGACCAGAAAACTGGTGGGTTGAGCTTTACCGGGCACTACGTCCCCGTTGGGAATCCCTCGCACATTGTGTTTCTGGATCTGGCGAAGAGCAACGCAGGCAACTGAGTTGTCGGTTGCCGCCTCATGAGAGGGCAGTTTTCTAATTGTGGCTGTTGGATGAATCTCGCTGTGGGCCAATCTGTTGGACCAACTCGGGCACGGTGGGTAAGTCGACTGAAGATTACGCTGTGCTGAGTGGCAAGTGACAGGTAGAATGCCACGATCGGCTCTTCGTTCACGTAACTTTGACGCGGTGAAGGTGTAGGTGATCCCATGAAGACTCAAGTGATCCCCTAACGAGGCAGGTGAGTCAGTGAAAATGCAGGTTGCAAAGATGGCTACGTGTACGGATGATCGGAAATTTTGCAGTAGGCTTTGGCTTCAAGTTTGCGCTGCCTCGTTTGTGTTTGTGTGTATGACGCCGTCGTTGCTTTGCGCCCAGAGCAATGAGAACTTTCCACGCAAAGGCATGCCAAACGTTCAGACCTTTAGTTCGCTCTTTGATCCCAATTACAGTCATTCCTATCTGAAGCACGCTTCCAGCTTTGCATTTCCTCATGGGGTTCCGCTTCCGGGGCAGGTTCCGGATTTTGATCCCGTCAATGCTTGGTGGCTGGCAGAAATTTCGATGCTGGCATATGCCGATGGTGATGGTTTTGTTCGCCGACAACTCATGTCTGCAGGAATGTTGGGTGTGAAGATGTACTCGAGTCCTGCGGGGAGTTCGGATCACACTCAAGCCATTTTGACGTTCAATGCAGATGCGGTGATTGTTGCGTTTCGGGGGACCGAACCGAGCGAATGGAGAGATCTTATGACTGACATGAAGGCTAATCAGATTGAACTGGGGACCGGTGGCAAGGTGCACGCCGGTTTTCAGTCCGGTCTTCTTAGTGTTTGGGATAAAATGAAACCAGAGGTTGAGCGTTTGTCCGCATCTGGAAAGAGCGTGTGGATGACAGGGCATAGTTTGGGAGCGGCACTGGCTGTGTTGGCTGCCCATCAATATCAAAAGCCTGCAAATGTTTATACATTTGGAGCACCTAGGATCGGAGACGCGGACTTTGTGGAACGCTACCACCAGTCGACGTTTCGCGTGGTCAACAATACCGATCTTGTCGCGGAGGTGCCGCCGCCCCTGTGGTATCAACATGTGGGTGAATTGATTTATTTTAATAGCCGGCATCAGCTTTGCCGAAATGTTCCTGTCTCTCGTTTGGTCAAAGACAAAGCACGAGGGCAGAGTCTTGCGGTGACTCAACGAATCAAGGAGTGGTCACAGTTGGACTTGGATGAAAGGCCAGTCAAGCCTTTGTTGGATCATGCGCCCATCTGCTACGTGGTGCATTGTTGGAACTCACTGGTCGACCAGTTGCCTGTTACAGAGCACGGGGCGGATACTCGCTGACTGCATCGGTCGTGCGTGTTGTGGCGGTGTAGCGTGATTTTGATCGCGTTTTCCCCATCGATGAACATGGCGCGCCTGAGTGGATCCTGCTTGTCGCTTTATGCTGGTGGTTAGGCCACGAGCAAGTAAGGCGGCGGGAACGTGAGTTGGTGCTTGAGATCGGGCAGCATGCTGTTTTGCAGGTTGCTGGGACGTGGGGGTAGCAGCGCATTCGATATACTCAAACAGCGTGTCGGCTTTTTGTGTTGGCTGCCGGATGACTGCAGGGCAGGTAGGCAGGTATGGTTGTTGGTGGAGGAATCGAACGCTGGCGAGAATAGAAGTAGCGGATTGGTTTGTCGCGTTGATGGGAAAAAGTGATGCCGGATGATAAAGAACAATCGATCAAAAACCACGCGAGAAAAATTGCGCTGGAAATGATGGCTGGTTCCAACACCGGCGAGGATATTGCTATCGATGAAGTGCTGCTGGGCAACCCTAGTTTTCAGGCTGAGCTGAAACGGCAAATGAAGTTGCTTGGCTTGGTTCAAGCAGTCACTGACGAGCGGGGATCGGATCGAGGCGAGGACGGATCTGTTTCAGCAGGGCATGCGGAAATGGATACCACCCGTGTGGTTGAGTTTTTGGATACCGGCGGCCCGTTGCATGATGATCCCACATTGATCCCGTGTCCGAGTTGCCGTCAACGTCTTCCTCAGGTTGTGTTTTCCAAGAACGAAAGCTCTCGGAAAGTTCAGTGCCCGAACTGTGATCACTCCGTTGTGGTGCTTGATAATCGGAAGGGGTTGCAGGCTGGTTCGATGATCGCGCAGTTTGAGTTGCTTTCGCGTCTTGGCGCTGGTTCGTTCGGGTTGGTTTGGAAAGCCCGCGATACCAGACTGCAACGCGATGTTGCGATTAAAGTGCCACGCCGTGGCTTATTGACAAGTGATCAACAGAATTTGTTTCTTCGCGAGGCTAAAGTTGCTGCTGCCATTCGTCACCCCTACGTGGTTGCCATTCATGATACCGGAGTCGACCGTGGAACCGTCTATATCTGTAGTGAGTTGATCGATGGCACCACTCTGTCGCAGTGGCGTGTTGAGTCATGTGATTCGCCACGGACCGCCGCTGCGATGATGCGGAAAATTGCTTTAGCCATTCAGGCGATTCACGAGAGTGCGGTCATCCATCGTGATTTGAAGCCCAGTAACGTGATGGTTGATCAGAACGGGGATCCCCAAGTGATGGATTTTGGGTTAGCCAAGCAGGATGTGTTTGAGGCAACCATGACTTTGAGTGGTGAAGTGCTGGGCACACCTGCGTACATGTCTCCCGAAGCAGCCAAAGGTGAATCACGCTCATCTGATCCACGCACGGATATTTATTCGATCGGCGTGGTGTTATACGAGCTTTTGACCGGCGAACTGCCTTTTCGCGGGGACTTTGCGCAGTTGGTGCAACAAATATTGCATGCCAGGCCCCGCTCGCCGGTCGAGATCAACCCTGCGGTGCATCGCGAACTGGAAACGATTTGCTTGAAGTGTTTGGAAAAGGAGCCTGCAGATCGTTATCAGACTGCTCTCGAGTTGGCGGATGATTTAGGACGTTTTGAGGAGGGGCGGCCCATTGTGGCCCGTCCCAAATCGCTGAGTAAACGCATCCTTCGAGCAAGCCAGATGCGGCCTGCTCTCACGCTGTCTATTGTCACCCTTGCAGTTGTCATGCTCTTGCTGATTGCTGCGACGCAATACGTCTATGTCGCTATGGATAGTAATGCAAGTAATGAACTTGATAACCAGGCACTGCGGCAGTTGCAGGACAACGAACTTCAGAGCAAACAGGAACAGCTTGCCGCGATTGAAGATGACTTGTCTGCAAAGAAAGCAGAAGCGAGGATCAGAGATTCGTTTGCGACCCTGGAGAGCCAAAGTGAGTTGGCAGGTAAATTGTCTGCAGTCAATCCGATGGAGAGTTTGCGGTTGTCGATGAAAGCGGTGCAAGGTCTAAGCGACTTGGAAGAGGGAGACTTAAAGGCGTTTCTCAGTGCTGGTAAAGGAGGTCGTGGTGGCAAACGAGAGAGGGAGGAATTGTTGCTGACGCTGCAGCAAGCAATAGGTGATGCACTGCAGCGGTGGGTTCCTGAAGCGACGATGCTGGTGGGAGAATTTATCGAGTCTAAGCAGTCGCGGCGAAACCATGTGGTTGGTGTTCTTTCGGTGGATGCAAACGTTGATAAAGAAAACCCGTTTCTCGTGACCGTGATCGATAGTGAGTCTGCCAACAGCCTTGGTCGCTTGGGCTTGGAGTTCAGTAGATATCGGCTCAGTGCGGCGGTTAATCGATTGGAAATGAATGCAGACGGTACTTTGTTTCTCGCGTTTGTTGACGATGAATCAGGTGCAAAGTCTTCAGGTGACACACAGCTTGTAAGACATGGCTATGCGGGGAGATCGCGTGCTATACCCACTGAAGTGAAAGACTGTTGCTTTCCTGTTTGGTCGGATGATGTTTGGATCTTGGATTCAAAAGGTGGTGTTTCCTGTTGGAGCTCAGCGGCAACTCAGGAACAAGATGTGACGAGTGTGTTGCATTTGGAGCTTCCTTTGCCAGCAGAAGATTTTGTTGCGTTAGCTGGTGATGGTGAATTTGCAATGTCGTTTGCTGACGGTGTCAGTGTTGTTCAGGTTGACACGAGTACTGATGAAGTTCGACGGACAGAATTGGCGGGGCCCTCTTGTCGGTTGGTTTCAGTCAATCCAGTGACGCCAGGGGCAGGATCTGCATTGGCGACTAGTCGTGTCTGTTACTGGGACAGCAGTTCGAAGAATCTGGTGGTTGAAGCGTGGAAGCGAGGCCAGTTCGGTTCAGGGCGTGAGCGTTGGGAAATCCGACTTCCATCGGTGGATCATGTTCGTGGCTGTTTTGTCAGTGAAGGTGGTCATTGGATTTGTGCAAACGTACAAACCAGGGAAGGTTCGCGATGGAAGTTTTGCTCATTGTTTGGGCCGAAAGAAAACACGGAGGTAATTACCCTTGCCGGAGACCCCGTGCTGGGAATCCAGGTGCGTTCGGGGATGAGTGACATTGCTGTAGCCAGCAGTCGTGCCGTGTTTCATTACAAAATTGAAAACGGTCTTCCGATTCTTTGGGATGAAATTTCAGGCGAGGTGTCAAGTGTGTCGGCATTTTGTTGGCTTGGTGACCGGCCAGTGCTTGCTGTTGGTTTTGGAAAGGAAATCTTACTTCGGCATGTTGCTTCAAAAGTTGCAGAGGGCTCCGGACGCAGTCTGTCAGATGGAAACAGGCGATTGGATGGGAAAGAGCTAAAGTCGTTCGGTGAGTCAATTTCAGCGTTGTACAGTGATGCAAGTGGTGAGTGTCTGGTGTCGCTGGACGAATCCGGTGCCATTTCAACATGGGACTTGGGCGGTTCTGCGACTGATGTAGTTTGGGTGCGTGAGCAATCTGGGGATGCTGTGAATGCGTCGCAGGTACAAGTCGTTCATGACACGAAACAGGTAGCAATGCTGGGCAACAAAGGTGAGTTTTCTGTTTATCCAAGCCCCCGGTTCTTGAGTCGATCCAAAAAGACGGAGCGACGTCGCTTACCCAGCCAGTGGGTGGCATGGGAAAATTCGGCAAGCCCGCAGCAAAATGCATCTGATTTTGTTCTGCAAGGCTCGACGCTTGCGCTCGCAAGTCGGGAGGGAAATGTACCGGTTTATCGATGTGAGAAAGCAGGTCTGTCGTTGCTCGCTGACGTCCCGATCCAAGCAAATAAAGTTCTGGTGAGTGTCGATCAGCATTGGCTTTGTCTACAGCAAGCAGCGAGGATTTCTGTATTTGATTTGCGTCATCCTCGTGAGGAGCCTTGGGAGGTCAACGGCATCGACGAAAACGCAGAAGTTAGTTTCATCGGAAGTGGGCATTGCTTTACCGCAATCGGCAATGATCGAGTGCTGAGGATGTGGGATCCTGTGAATCGTACGGGCGAGGATGTGGAGTTGGGGCCACTGTCGGCGAAAGCACTTCGGGGAATCTATAGCATGCATGAATCGGTGTTTCCCCTCGACGACGGGCGAGTGTTCATGTTGAGACAAACAGAGGATGGTGGTTATACGACAGCCGGTTACATTCAAATGGGGAAAAGCGGAAACGCCTTGGACATGGTGCCGAATCAGAACGGGGAGTTATGGGCAGTGGCAAGTGTCCCGCCGTGGAACGCGAAGTCCAAGTTCAGTGGTGTTGCGATAAGCGTTGGTCGTTTCGGGCGTATCCCGGTTCCACGTCCTCATAGTGGGAATGCGTGGGGATTCCTCGAAGCCCAACATCTTGATAGTCCACCACCCGAACTTGAAGCACCGAACCGTGATAGCGTCAATGGTGCAGTCAGAACTGCCATGGCGATCAGTCCTGAGCAGCAGTGGCTCGTGCGCAGTAGTCGAGTAGGTTTTGATACATGGCAGCTTTCCAAGCAACAAATTGTGCCAAACTCTTCTCAGGAAGGTGCTAGTGATTCAGCGACGCAATTGGTGTTTTCATCTGATGGGAAATGGTTGGTTTCAGGGCATGAGAGCGGCATGGTGCGGTTTTGGAAGATTGATGGAAACAACCTGTTGCTGACCAAAGCAATTGAGTGGCCTATTCATTCAGGCCCCATTGAGTCAATCGTTGTTGATCCTGATTCGGCTTGGTGCTTTTGCACAAGTGCGGACCGGATTTCTTGTATCCCCATGGATTTTGATCTTCTCGTGAAAATGGCAAATGCACGACTGGGTGACTTCGACACGCTCACCTCGAATTAGCAACCACCTCGTGCGAGTAGATGAATGAAGAGGAGCTGATATCGGGCACCGCTAGAGAAGTGATGCTCTGGAATGTTGAGCCGGAAATTGCCATTTTGCCTACAGTCGTGTCGCATTGCGGACTTGCTCATGTTTGTTTTCCATGAAGCGTATGGCAGTTTCTCATAGACGCTATACTGTGGTGAAATTCTTTCCAGCATTTGTGTGATGACAGGCATGTCCAGCGAACCTTCCGAACCGCTTGAATTGTTGGAACGAGCACAGTCAGGCGATGAGCAGGCTTGCCGCGAATTATTGCTGCACGTGGCAGATCGCTTGGAGCGTTATCTTTCCGAGAAGATGCCACAGAAACATCAGGGCAGTTTTAGTGCCGAAGATGTGTTGCAGGAAGTGTTGTTTGCGATACACCGAGACTTGTCCTCTTATTCTCCCCAGTCAGGTGCTTCGTTCTATTCTTGGTGTTACCGAATTGCTGACAATCGTCTGTTGGACGCAATTCGTAAATTCGAACGCAAGAAAAGGGGCGGCGACCGCAGAAAAGTGGAGGCACAAGCTGACCATTCAGGAGTCAACTTTGTAGAAGCCGTGCCTGGTAAAACCACTTCGCCAAGTGTTCGTGTTGTTCGAAAAGAAAAGGCTGCCGCACTCCATGAGGCGTTGGAAGACTTACCTGAAAATCAGCGTGAAGCGTTGAAAATGCGGTTCCTCGAGAATCGGTCCCAGAACTCAATCGCGGGTCGCTTGGCGGTCACTCAGGGGGCAGTGGAGGGCTTGTTGAAGCGAGGGAAACACAAACTCGCTGACATGCTGGCCTCTTTGTCGAGTCGCCGCCGGTGAGTCATTGCCGGTGAGTCATTGCCGGTGAGTTATTGCCGCTCAGTTATTGCCGCTCAGTCATTGCCGGTCTGTTCATCAAGGATCAAACGCGTTCGTTCCGCCTCCGTGATACTGCTACGCTGTCGCCCGGAAAGCACCCAGACGACACCCCCGATTGCTGATAAGGCAGCCAGAATTGGCCATTCATAACTGTTGAGCGGAAATGCTACGGGGCTTTGGGGAATCAGCATGGCTAGCAGGATCAGCAGTGAACCAATCATGGCAGTCCCGATCAGCACCCACGTAAGTGCTGAAACTGATTTGTCACTCTGACGCAGGATGACAGATAGTGAAAGTGTCACGCCCAAGAATGCCAAAGCGATGCAGACGGATCCCACATTGACCAAGACCAGCACTGCAGGTTTGCCTAGAAATGCGCCAGCCACGGTGATCAACGCGGCGAATAGGATCGCGAGTGCGGGGGTTCCGAAACGGGCATGCGGGCGACCGAAGGCCGGATGGATCACTTGACCTCGCCCCATGGCAAATAGCACACGCGTCCCTGACAGGAAAAAACCATTCCAGCTGGTTAGCAGACCAACCAACGCGACCAGCAGAACCATTCTCGCGAGTGCTGGCGACTCAAATGCCTTTTCAAACGCAGCAGCGGTCGGAAGGTCCTCGCCTTGTATGCTCGCGAGCGGCGTCACCATCGCAACTGAAAGAATGACCGCAGCGTAGAAACAGGTGGCACCGACAATAGACCACAGCAGGACTCTGCCCAGTTTGTTCGCTGACACACTGTCGGTTCGTTCTTCCGCGGCCTGGGGAATTGTATCAAAGCCGACGAACCAGAAAGGGACAGTGACGAATACTGCCAGCACACCCTTCAATCCGGCTTTGCCTTCTGCGTAACCGAACATGGGTTCCAAGTTGGCGAGGCTTCCGTTTGTGATTCCTGCAATGACAAACGAGGCAGTGCAGATCACCAGCAACAGGGTCAGTATTGACTGCAGGATGGTTGCCATGCCAACGCCGAAAAAATTCACAAGCGCGATTAGGGTGGTCAAGCCTGCGGCGAGTAGCAGATGTGAAAGATAAATTGTTGATTCATCAATCGTGTAAAGAGGCCAGTAATCGAAAGGAATCAGGTAGGACAACACGATGCCGATCGAAACAGCTTCAAACGCTGAAACGGAAAGATAGCCGAACGTCAGGAACCAGCCAATTAAAAAAGATTCGCCTGTCCCAAATGCTTTGTACGCATAGGCGACCTCTCCACCGGAAACGGGTAGCATTTCCATGACCTTTGCGTAGCAAAAGCCAATCGCAAGCATCAACGCACCCCCCAGTGCAAAAGCCGAAATTGCTCCCCCTGGTCCAGCGTCTTCCAGCCAGCCTTTCACTCCGGTTAACCAACCCACCCCAATCATGGAGCCAAAAGCAAGTGAAAAGAAGCCAAGCTTGCCGATGGCTTTTTGTAATTGTGGTCGTTGATTCATGTTGTTGAGAATGCGAGAAAGAGCACATCGCCTTGGCGATTTAATCGCCAAGGCGTGTCTCTTGCTGTATTGGGAATTGAAGTCAACGCCAGGGACGACATCAATTCAAAGGTGCGGAATCATGATGTCAGTGCCAGCGTCTCCCGCTTTTCCATGACGGAGTTGAGGCTCTGATCAAAAATATCAATCGCTTCATCAATCTCACTGCGACTGACATTTACTGGTGGAATCCAGCGAATCACATTTCCGCCTATGCCGCAGGTCAGCAGCATCAAGCCCCGGTTGAGGCATTCATGTTGCAAATTGGTCACAAATTCCTTGTCAGGTCCATGCTCACCGATCAGTTCGACACCAACCATGAGTCCCGGTCCCCGTACATCCGTGCGGTGTGGCAAGCGGGATAGGCAATCGCGAAGACGATTCGACAGGTATGCTCCCTGACGACTCGCATTCTCGATCAGATGTTCTTCATGGATCACTTGTAAAGTGGCCAATCCGGCAGCCATAGCCAAAGGCGATCCGCCACCATAGGTGCCGCCATGGGAACCAGGTTGCCACTTGGACATCAGTTCGCCAGAGGCGCCGATGGCTGACATGGGTAAACCACTGGCGATTCCCTTGGCCATGACAAGGATATCAGGCCGCACTTCACTCGATTCGTGAGCCCACATGTGCCCACTCCGAGCAAAGCCCGATTGAATTTCATCCACGATTAGCAGGATGCCCGTGCGGTCACAGACTTCTCGCAAACCCTGAAGGAAACCTTTGGGTGTTGGTACGTAGCCACCCTCACCCAGTACAGGCTCAATCAGCATGGCTGCAGTTTCGGAGGGCATCGTTTGTGTTTTCAGTAGACGCTCAAGGTCTGCCAACGCAGTCCTGACTGCCACGTCGGGATCACACTGATCTCGAAATGCATTCGGGAAAGACGAAAAGAACACGCCTGATGGTAGAGGTTGGTATCCCTCACGATAGATTCCTTTGCTGCTGGTCAAGGCCATTGTCATGGCTGTACGACCATGGAAGCCGCCTTGAAATGCAATCACATTAGGGCGACCCGTGGAAACCTTTGCCAGTTTGATGGCTCCTTCGACCGCCTCTGAACCACTATTGGAAAAGAAGAATGTGTCGATTGAATCCGGAGTGACTTCACGAATGGCGCGTGAGTACTCAACTGTCTTTTCAGGCAGCATGCAGTTCATTTGTCCAAACAAAAGCTTGGAGGCTTGCTCTTGGACAGCTTGCACAACCAACGGATGGCAATGACCGGTGGCAGTGACGCCAATCCCGCTCGTGAAGTCGAGGTAGGAACGACCCTCGATGTCGTATACCCATGATCCCTCACCACGCACGATTGGCGTTTTTGCAAGGCGACCCCAAACCGATGAAATGGCAGAGGTCATTTCAGCTGAAAAATCATTTTGATGGCTCATCGGTTCTCACCCTTTTTAAAAAGAGGTTGTTTGGATGCTGCGGTCACAACTCCACAGAGGTGTTAGCGAACACTCTGTAGCAAACGGTCACCGCTGTAATGACGTTTCACCGTGGACTTTCTCTCCGTTTCCGATCACACACTCGCTGCAGTCGGTGCCATGACTCATTGTCGGTGTAAAAGATGACTTGAGTCGGTTGGTATCAACACAGGATCATAGACGAGGTTCGGTGTCCTCCCCAAGTCAGGCCCCCCGCAAGAGGTGATGAGATTTCACCAAGGGAAATCACAGCAAAAACGTTTGCCCTGTCAGGCTCTTCAACAACCTACGCGGGAATGGATGCGCAAATGCGCAGGCATTCAGCGCAAAATCCACTGAAACCATAATTTAATTATCAAAACCTTCGAAAATAGCCTCGCAGAAGCCCACTGCACTCACCAGTGCTCGAATGCTGACCTGTTCGGCCTGAGCTGGTTAGAATCAGCATCATCATCGCTGGGCTTTGGCCACGCTGATTTGCCTCGACAGATTGCAACGCGATGAACTCGTTTCCACCCACCGTAAGCCTCTGTATCGATTTGCCATGTCCTCCAGCTGCAACGTACCAAAAGTCTACCAGACGATCTCGACGCTACTGCTCATCTTGGGAAGTTCTGTCGCACAAACAAAGGCGGCTGATTGGCAATTCTCGGGCTCGTTATTTATCAACACGACGTCAGAGGGGGCATCGATTCCTGCCGAAGCATCGATCGAGCACTTTCCACTTCTTGTGCGGTTGCACCAAGATTGGTTTGATTTTTCGCAGGCTCAGAATGACGGCAGCGATGTTCGTTTTTTTACAGCGCAAGGTGTACCGATCGGCTTTCAAATTGAAGACTGGAGTCCTGAATCGGGTAACGCTTGTATTTGGGTCCGGATTCCAGAAATACGAGGACAAGAGGTTCAGGAAATCGAAATGCGATGGGGAAATCCTGAGGCTGAATCACAATCAAACGGACAGCAGGTCTTCAACGACTCAAATGGTTATCTGAGTGTTTGGCACATGGGGGCAACAGTTCAAGATGAGGTTGGAACGCTTTCTTCAGAAGATACCGGTACTAGCGAGACGCTCGGGGTCATTGGGAACGCTCGGCATTTCCAAAATCGTGGCGTCTTTTGTGGAGATCAGATCAAATCGTTCCCTGCGGGGAATAGCGTTCATACAAGTCAAGCGTGGTTTCGTTCAGAAGCTTCACGTGGCCGTGTTATGGCATGGGGAAATGAAAAAGCGCAGGGTAAGGTTGTGATGCAATACCGCAGTCCACCTCGTGTGCACATGGAATGCTATTTCTCAGACGCGAATGTAGATGGCGATCTCGTCGGAAAGGGGCCACAGTGGGTGCACGCAGTCCACACCTACCGCAGAGGTGAGTCCTTGATCTATCTCAATGGTGTGCTTGCGGGAAAAGGGAATCCACGAGCCGCGCCATTGGATGTTGAAAGCCCGTCACGTATGTGGATCGGGGGGTGGTACAACAATTATGACTTTGTCGGTGATATCGATGAAGTGCGTGTCTCAAATGTGATTCGCAGTCCGGAATGGATTCAGTTGGAATACGAAAATCAAAAACTGCTTCACACCTTGGTAGGCCCGCTTGCCCAGGGCGAATTCCGATTTGCTGCGTCACACGATTCGGTGCGGTTGCGGGAGGGGCAACGAGTCAATTTAAGTGTCGTTGCTGCCGGTGCCCAGAAAATTTATTGGGTGTCGATTGTCGGAGAGGAAGAAACTGTTTTAGCCGTGGATCGACTTAAAATCGCATATGATGCGGGGCGGATCGCAGGCGATGAAAAACGGACTTTGCAAGTCAAGGCTGTCTATCCCGACGGCTTAAAAACAATCGATATTCCTGTGGAGATCGAGGAGGTCATTCCGGAACCCATTTTTGCTTTGCAGTCGCCCTTGCACTGGAATGGCCGAGATACCATTGAAGTCGTGCCAGTGATCGAAAATCTAAAGCAGATGAAAGCATCTGGTCATGGTCAGCTGAGCTATGAGTGGAAAGCAGCTGGTTTGGCGACCATCAATCAGATTCACGGCGGAAGAATGATCTTGGCCCGTGCGCAAAACAGCGGTGATTTGATCATCACGGCAACCGTCAGTAATGGAGGAAAGGCAACGTCAGTCAGCACGCGAATCCTTGTCGAGGAACCGCTGATTGACCCTCGAATTGTTCGGGAGCCTGATGCCAATGAGAAGCCTGTCGACAATCAGTTCTACGCTCGGGATCAGAGCAATACGGCGAAACTCCATTGCAACGGAATCTTGAGCGAGCCTGCCGATCATGTGTTCTTAAACGTCTACGCTAACGACAAAAAAATTGCGACGGAAAAGCAGAAGGTCAAGCTGGGGGAAGCCTATCGATTGATGACTCGCCTGAAAGCTGGATTAATCACTTACCGAGTGGAATTCGGTGTCGTGAGAGACGGAGCGGCAATGGTGCGATACACGGCTGACAATATTGTTTGTGGTGATGCTTACATCATTGAGGGGCAGTCTAATGCTCTGGCAACCGACACTCGAGAAACGTCACCTCCTGAAACCAGTCAGTGGATTCGCAGCTACGGGAAGCCAAACCCTCGACGCAATCAAACAGAAGAGGCGGATGTGAATCTGTGGTGCCTTCCTGTCTGGAAAGCGAGGAATGGTGAAAAAGCAGAGCTGGGATACTGGGGAATGGAATTGGCGAAACGCCTCGTGAAAAGTCAGCAGATACCCGTCTGTATTATCAATGGCGCGGTCGGGGGAACTCGCATCGACCAGCATCAACGCAATGACGATGATCCCACGGACCTGAGTACCATTTATGGACGTCTGCTGTGGCGGGTGCGACAGGCAAAGCTTACTCATGGGATTCGTGCGGTGCTGTGGCATCAAGGAGAAAACGACCAGGGTGCCGCCGGTCCTGATGGGGGATATGGGTGGGAAACGTATCAGCGCTATTTCATCAAAATGTCCGCAGCATGGAAAAGGGATTTTCCCAATGTCGAGCAATACTATGTGTTTCAGATTTGGCCGAATGCTTGCAGTATGGGTAATGGAAATGGAGACATGCTGCGAGAAGTGCAGCGCACACTACCCAAGCTTTATTCCAGAATGAGCATTCTTTCGACGTTGGGGATAACGCCTCCCGGTGGTTGTCATTATCCGTTATCCGGGTGGGCTGAATTTGCAAAAATGATTGAACCCGTGATGGAGCGAGACCTTTACGGAAAAGAAGTCGCGCAAGCCGTTACCGCTCCCAATCTTGTGCACGCAAGTTTGGGAGCCAGTGAACAGGACACTGTTGTTCTGGAATTCGACCAAGCTGTGGTTTGGTCAGACGATCTTGTTGATGAATTTTATCTGGATGGTGAGCCTCGTCTGGTAGCTTCAGGAAAAGCGGTCGGAAAAAAGCTGACCCTTAAATTGAAGGAATCTCGAAACGTCAAGAAAATTACCTATCTCAAAGAACAGTCATGGAGTCAGCAGAAGTTATTGAAGGGGGGGAACGGAATTGCCGCATTGACGTTTTGCAACGTCAGCCTGTTGCCGCCAGGTTGAATTTGTATTCATCTGTTTTCTAAAACTGCTTACGCGGTCTTGGTTCTGAATCACCAGACTCAAAGTGTCATCCAACGTTTTGGATAACCTCGTTTTTATTTCCACAGACGAATGATCTCATGTTATTGAAAAATCACTTTGCACCCAGTGAGTCGTCTTTTTCTGCATTCATGGCATGTGCGATCTGTTTTCTGCTGATTGTCATGAGCGCGGACGCTGTAGCTGAAAAACCTGTCAAAGTGTTTGTCTTGGCGGGGCAGTCAAACATGGATGGGCAAGCAGATATTCGAACACTCGACTTTTTGGGAGAAGACAGTAACCCGGATCGAGCATCGTTACTGGGCATTTTTAAGTCTGATGCCGGAGTTTTGATGACAAGAGACGATGTTTGGGTTGCCAATGCAGGCGTGTATGGCAAGTTGCAGGCGGGGTTTGGTGGAAGACGCAACTACGACAAGCTTGGTAGCAAAATTGGCCCTGAGTATGCATTTGGTTACTACATGGGCGAGGTGTTTGATGAGCAAGTGTTGTTGATCAAATATGCTCCCGGAGGGAAAAGCCTGCATGTTGACTTTCGTCCACCGAGTGCGGGAAATACAGGTAACGAAAAATTGGACACAAAAGTATTGACCAAGGAAGTTGCAGAGAAATGGAATGGAGGCAAGGTGGAACCGGTTGTAGGTTTGGAGTATCGCAAGCTGGTTCGATACGTTGAGGACACGCTGTCAACGCTCAATGAGCGGTTCCCGGATTACGAACCAACACACGGCTACGAGATCGTCGGGCTTGTCTGGTTTCAGGGGTTCAATGACATGTTTGATGTGGCAGGACGACAGCAGTACGGGAAAAATCTGAAGCATCTGATTCACGATCTTCGTCGTGATCTACGTGCGCCCGAAATGAAGGTCGTGGTTGGAGTGATGGGTGTGAATGGTCCGGAAAACGAAGAAAATCCAAAGCAGCGAGATGTGCGAAATGGCCAGCGTTCGATTAACAACCTGCCGGGTTTCAAAGGGAATGCACAAGCTATCGAGACTGCTGGATTTTGTCACCCACAGATTGTTGCAATCAAGACAGCCGGTTGGCTCAATAAAAAGCGTGATCTTAAGGCGATGCCTCTCACGGAGCAGGAGCAGGAAATGCTTGCTCGGGCAACATCAGACAAAGGCTATCACTACTACGGCGAAGGACGCTTTTTTGTCTTGATAGGAAAAGCGTTCGCGGAAACCATGCTGAAGCTGTTGGGCGAGAGTGAGTCCGTCGAAGGGTGGTGAGACGCTGTTCGAAGTGAGAAGCGTGTTGTGATGTTAGGCAGCAGTGGACGCCAGTGGATAT
>Ga0315320_10000426_pt1 | contig 34725 bp, 27 predicted proteins | sample M140m21515metaG_FD_203458 | JGI IMG/M metagenome (GOLD analysis project Ga0315320, IMG submission 203458) | Ammonia-oxidizing marine archaeal communities from Monterey Bay, California, United States - M1 40m 21515 | ecosystem: Environmental > Aquatic > Marine > Coastal | place: USA: California... | reverse complement strand
AAGAGCACTGGGATACCTTACTGCTCGGGTGCGATCGATTATCTGATTGAGGTCCATTACCGTGCGGCAGGGCGTCCTATGCGGATGTGCCAGCCCAGAGATCTTCTGCTCCAGGTCAAGAACTATTGCCTGTACAACGAACTGGAGCCCGAACTCAGGAACGAGTATTTCGATTTCGCCTGCGAAAATTACTTCTCTGTTATGTAGAGAAGTGTGTTGTAGGGGTGCAGGTGTAGTAGCTTCGCCATGATTCGTACAAATGCCTGCGGTGTGACGAACAGGCCGTGACCGGCGCTCACCGCTTTGGGTGTCTTGTCTGTCAGTTGAGGATTCAGCATTCGACTGGCTTCTGTTGGATCAGGCCGTTGAGTCTGTGCACAGCTAAGTGAGGGTGGGTTTTCCTCGTAGCGAGAGGTTCCTTCTCGCAATGCTCGGCGTGTTACATGCTTGCGTGCTCTCCCACCACAGCGGGTGGGGTGGATGGACGCATCCTTCAGCCGTCGTCTTTTTGGCAACGCACAAACTTGCTTGGGTTAGCAGGGGTCAGGTTTCTCTCTAGACTGTAGGGAGATCGGCCGTCAGTTACGCGGGCGAGTGTTCGTCGCGAAACGAGTGTTGGACCCCCTTATGTCCAGTTTTCCAGTTTTCGATCCTGCGTCCCCGCAGGCAGAAGCGATTCGCGATCTGTTTGTGCAGGTGTTGTGGATAAGCGGTGGGATTTTCTCCATTGTCGCAGGCCTGATCTGCGTTGCACTGTTTAAGTTTCGCTCCAAAGGCAAGTTGCCAGCTCAGGATTTCGGCAGTCACCGTAAGGAGATTGCTTGGATTGTGGCACCCGTGATCGTTGTGTTGTGGATTGCAGCTATCAGTGCCAAGCTCGTTCTGACCTTCAATGCTGTGCCCCAAGCGCACCCGCCAGGTGAACAGGTCGCTGACTTGATCGTGACTGGGCATCAGTGGTGGTGGGAAATTGAGTATGCAGGTACCGACATTGTCTCCGCCAATGAGATACACATACCCACCGGAAAGCGATTGCGGGTCCAGCTTTCTTCCGCGGATGTGATTCATTCTTTTTGGGTCGCTCGTTTAGCACGGAAGATGGATGCTATTCCCGGTCGTGAAAATTTCATCTGGTTGCAGGCTGATGAGCCCGGTGTGTACCAAGGACGGTGTGCCGAATTCTGTGGGACTCAACATGCATGGATGAATTTTCTGGTCCACGCACATGATCCTGAAGAATATGAGCAGTGGCTTTCAAAAGAGAAGGTGGTGCCTCCGACACCGGTTGAGCCAAATGCTGTCGCCGGCAGAAAGACTTTTTTATCGTTGACGTGTTCACAGTGTCATGCGATCGCTGGAACTGGAGCACGTCGTTCGATTGCTCCTGATCTCACTCATCTTGCCAGTCGAAGCGAGTTGGCTGCGGGTGTGTTGAGTAACACACCAGAAAACCTTCGCCTTTGGCTGAAGAACCCTGCCGCCTACAAGCCGGGGTGCAAAATGCCAGACTTTAAACTCACGGACCAACAACTGGATGATCTGGTGGCATATTTGGAGACGCTGAAATGAGCGATTCTGAAGGACTGGTCTCCGATGATGTGGCCAATGCTGATAGTGCGGCAAACGCGGATGGTGTTGTCGAGCAATCGATGTCCACTGGGCGTTTATTGTCTTGGGTCAGCACCGTTGATCACAAAAAAATCGGAATCCTTTATATCTGCACAGCCGTTTTCTTTCTTGCCGTTGGCGGTTTGGAGGCGTTGTTGATCAGGGTGCAGTTGTTGTTTCCAAACAACACGTTTTTGTCACCCGACCTTTTTAATCAGATGTTCACGATGCATGGCACCACCATGGTGTTTCTTGTAGGGATGCCTGTGCTAGTCGGTTTTCAAAACTACTTTGTGCCGCTGATGATCGGTGCTCGCGATGTTGCATTCCCGCGACTCAATGCGATGAGCTATTGGTTGCTTCCTTTCGGCGGCATACTGCTTTATTTCAGTTTCATGACGGGCAAGGCGCCGGATGCGGGATGGTTCAGCTATGCACCGCTGTCAACCAAGCCTTACAACTTGATGCCGGCTCAGGACTACTGGATTATTGGCCTGATTTGTCTTGGGATTGGATCGGTCGCTGCGTCCATCAACATTTTCGTGACTGTTTTGCAGTGTCGGGCCCCGGGGATGAGTTTGCAGAGGGTGCCATTGTTTGTCTGGATGAGCCTGATGACGGCCATCCTGACTATTCTTGCTTTGCCTGCCTTGAATTCTGCGTTGGCAATGCTGTTGATTGACCGATTGCTCGGAGCAGCTTTCTTCGAGCCTGCGAGAGGCGGATCTGCCGTGCTCTGGCAGCACTATTTTTGGGTTTTCGGCCATCCCGAGGTTTATATTCTGATTTTACCTGCCTTTGGCATGATCTCGGAAGTGATTCCGGTCTTCTCGCGAAAGCCCATTTATGGCTACGCCTTTGTCGCCGGTTCCAGTGCAGTCATTGTCCTGCTCAGTTACGGCGTCTGGGCGCACCACATGTTTGCAGTGGGCCTTGGGATGGGGGCCGACATGTTCTTTGCGGTGGGTACCCTGCTGATTGCACTGCCAACAGGTTTGAAAGTGTTCAACTGGACGGCGACGATGTGGGGCGGATCAATTCGCTTGACCACTGCCATGATGTTCGCTGTTGCCTTTCTGCTGGAATTTGTCATCGGTGGTTTGACGGGCGTGATGTTCGCCGCTGTGCCGATTGACTGGCAACTGACCGATACCTATTTCGTTGTTGGGCATTTTCATTATGTGCTGATCGGTGGAACAGTTTTTGGGTTGTTCTCTGCCACGTATTATTGGTTTCCAAAGATCACTGGCCGGATGTTGAGTGAGAGGCTTGGGAAATGGCAACTTTGGTTGTGGGTTTTCGGTCTCAACGCCACGTTCCTGTCTCAGCATGTACTGGGGGTCATGGGGATGCCGAGGCGGGTGTATACGTATGCAGATAACCCCGGTTGGATGGCTCTCAATGCATTCGCTGGGGCTGGGGCAGTTGCGATGGCAGTCGGGACGCTCGTTCTGCTGTTGAATATTTGGGTCAGTCTCCGACGGGGAGAAAAGGCGGGTGATAACCCTTGGGAAGCGTTCACGCTGGAATGGGCGACGAGTTCACCACCGCCTCCTGAGAACTTTGCTGTGATTCCCGAAGTCTCTAGTCGACGACCCGTCTGGGATCTTGATCATCCCGATGCCACCGACTCGCAAAAAGAACAGACACCTGCTGATAGTGGTTGGCGGCCAGATAAGGCAATCACCAGTGTCTGGGCATTCGTCGCCTCTGAGGCCGTGTTCTTTCTTCTGTTGTTGGTCGCTTATGTCGTCTTCAATACAAACTTGGTCGGAGAGATAACGTCCGCTTCTGTGCTCGACGTCACGCGAACTGCGTTCTTCTCTGTTGCTTTGCTTGGTAGCAGTTTTACCCTCTGGAAAGCCGAGGCTTTTCTAAAGTCCGGAAAGTTTGCACAGTTCCGCTTGTGGCTGGCCTTGACCATCACGTTAGGTGCCATTTTTATCGGTGGTCAGGCGATAGAGTATTACGGGTTGATCTCGAGCGATGTGACCATCAGTGACAATCTATTCACTGCAACGTTTTTCACGGTGACAGGTTTCCATGGATTGCACGTGATCGTTGGGTTAATCGCACTCAGCATTGTCTTCGTTTTGGCGGTGAAGCAGGACCGTAATGTGCTTCATGGTTCAGCGTTGAAAGCCATTGGCATCTATTGGCATTTCGTCGATGTCGTCTGGATTGCCGTGTTCTGCATCATCTATCTGGGGTTCATGCAATGATCGAATTGATCAGTGATAGGGAACTGTGGAATTGGTGGTCACCTGTCTGGCTCGTTGCAGCAGCTGTCGCCATCACTTACGGTCGGTATCCGGGCTGGACAACGCGGACGAAGACATTCTGGTTGATTTCTGGTTTGTCGATTTGGGTGTTCGCTTTTGTATCGCCGCTGGGGGTGCTTGCTGACGGCTTTCTGTTCAGTGCTCACATGATTCAGCATCTGCTGATGCTTTTGGTCGTACCTCTTTGTCTCGTGTTGAGTTTGCCGCCTTCTGCCGCTCGGGCCACGCATTCGGTGGCCGTCCATGATGGTTCTTTGCGACAGAATGTGCGACGCCTTATAGCGAGTCCGATTGCCGGTTGGTTGCTGGGGCTGGGCGCGATGTGGTTCTGGCACGTTCCAGCATTTTGTAGCGCAGCGACCGAAAATTATATGATCGGTGTTGTGCGAACAGGCACCTTTCTTGCTTCGGGGGTGTTGTTTTGGTGGCCAATCTATTCGCCGCAAAAACAGACGCAGTTGCCGGCCAGTAGCGCGGTCGTCTATTTGTTCTCAGCCTGTCTTGGGTGCACTTTGCTGGGGATCTATATCACGTTCACAACCATCACGGTGTGTCCCGCTTTTGCCAGTCCGCAGGAACGGCTCGCAATCATGATTGCGCTGCATGATGCAGGAATGACCGCTTCAGTTGATCAACAATTGGGGGGACTCTTGATGTGGGTGCCACCCTGCTCTCTTTATATTGCTGCGATCGTCAGTGTGTTGTGTCGCTGGTATGCGGTTGATCAACCGGGGGAACTTGGTTTACCAGTGACCCGAACGGTGGAGACTCGATGATGAGTGGACAAGAAAATAAACAGGTCGACGATCGAGTTGATGCAGAGTCGGATGGCAGGTCAGAAGCGGTGCCGATGACAGATACTACCGTTGATCGGGCACCGAAAACGGTCAAAGAACAAGTGAGTCCAGCGATGTCTGATGAGACAGTTGCAGAGGAGCCCCAGCCAACCTACGTACCGGCTGCACTGGCGATGGGGATCATGATGCTGCTGTGGGGAATCTTGACCAATTGGATCATGTCAGCTGCGGGGGCGCTGGTGATAATTTGGGCAGTCACGGGTTGGGTTCGAGAGATGCATGAGCCGTGAACCGCGGGTTAAGGGTGCCCCATCATTCTTTCGAATGTGCGGCCGAGTGATGGCTTGAAGCATCAATGGTGCATTGGTGTTGGATTTGTTTTGCTTCATTTGAAAAGTTAAAAGAGAACAGTTGTGTGCGAAAAGGAAAATGAGAATTTCCAGTGTGGCGCGGACCGACGTTCCTTCCTGAATCGTTTGAGTTTGGGACTCGCGGGTTTGGTGGGGGCCGCTATGGCTTTGCCGCCGATCGCGTATGTGTTGTCACCCTTGGTAGGAAAGCCACCCCGTAAGTGGCGGGATGTTGGTGGCTTGGCAGAGTTTCCAGTCGGGGAAACCAAGCTGGTGCAGTTCCAAGATGCAACCTCAACCGCATGGGCGGGAGACACTGCAATGACCGGGGCCTGGTTGCGCCGAATAGGTGAGGACCAATTCATCGCGTTCTCCGTCAATTGCAGGCATTTGGGGTGCCCAGTTCGGTGGGTGAATGACGCAAAACTGTTCATGTGCCCCTGTCACGGTGGTGTCTATTACGAGGACGGTGCCGTTGCCGCAGGGCCACCCCCAGAAGCGCTAGCCAGATATCCTGTAAGAGTGGTTGATGGCAAAGTAGAAGTCGAAACGTCCCCAATCCCGCTCACAACCAATGACTTGGTATGAAGTTCATCAAAAGTATCCTTGGCTGGCTTGATGATCGTTCTGGGTTCTCAGATGTGGTCATGCCAATGTTGCGCCACGTCGTTCCAGATAGTGCGAGGTGGTGGTACGTCTTTGGTAGCGCAACTCTTTGTGCCTTTGCTGTGCAGGTGATCTCGGGTATCGCTTTGGCAACCACGTATGTACCCGGTGGTGAGGCAGCATACGAAAGTTTGCTGTATATCACGAACGAGGCACCGCTCGGAAATTTATTGCGTGGCATGCACTACTATGGGGCGACTGCAATGGTGGTTTTGGCCATCATTCACATGACACAAGTTTTCCTGCATGCAGCCTATAAGTATCCGCGTGAATTGAACTGGATGAGTGGCGTTGTGCTGCTGTTTGTTGTCCTGGGCATGTCGTTTACCGGGCAACTGCTGCGTTGGGATGCAAATGGAGTCTGGTCAGTTACCGTTGCTGCCGAAATGGCTGGGCGGGCGCCTCTGGTGGGGCCAGCGATTGCGCACGCGATTTTGGGCGGTGAAACTGTCGGAGGTTCGACTTTAACTCGCTTTTTTGCCATCCATGTTTTTGTCTTGCCTGGACTGATCTTTGCCGGCATTGGGTTGCACCTTTGGCTTGTGCTGAGACACGGGATTTCGGAAATGCCCAAGGTTACTGAGCCAGTCGATCCGGCAACTTACAAAGAAGAGTACGAAGCTCGTTTGGAGAAGACAGGAGTTCCATTCTGGCCGATTGCTGCCTGGCGAGACACTGTTTTTTCTGTCGCTGTGATGGCGCTGATTGTCGGCTGCGCTTTATTCTTCGGGCCTCCAGCACTTGGAACGTCACCTGATCCGAGCGACATTAATGCTAATCCGATGCCTGATTGGTATTTCTGGTGGTATTTTGCCATCCTTTCCATGCTGCCGCCCCAGTTAGAAACCTTTGTCATTCTTGGCTTGCCTGTGGTGGGGCTGCTCGGTTTGATTGTCGTTCCTATGCTTTCGAATAAAGGGGATCGCGCGCCATCGCGACGACCATGGGCAGTGGGGACGGTCGTTTTTGGTTTCACTGCTTTGGTAGTGTTGACGATCTATGGCTACAAAAAGCCTTGGTCACCTGATTTTGGAGTCAAGCCCTTGCCGGCATCGGTAATCGCTTCAAGCGATCCAGCCGTCGTGCATGGTGCTGAGTTGGTGCACCAAAAGGGGTGCATGTATTGTCATGAAATAGACGGGTTTGGTGGGCATCGTGGGCCCGTGCTGAGTGACATTGGGCAACGTTTGACTCAGCCTGAATTGATCATTCGTATCAATAACGGTGGGTACAACATGCCGTCATTTGCAGCTTCGCTGACTGCAGCTGAATTGGCTGATATGGTGACGTTTCTCGAGACACGCAACGGGGCTGTTGTTGGAAAAAAAACGATTGCTTCAGGGAATCGTGTCAGCAAGTAACTGCCATCATGGCACCCTATGCGTCGAGCGCAGAAACACGACATCGGACGGTGCCCATGCTGGTTCGAAAGTGTGCTGATTCGAGGCTCTGTGTGGCTTGATTTCTGTTGTCGTTTTTCGTCGAATCAGATGGCGAGGCAATGGATGGCTTAGCAAGTGGTGATGATCTTTTTGTGAGAACTGCCACGTGTAGCGAGTGATGCAGTACTTTTGGTTTGATAGGGTTCGTTCTTAGGCAAGTGATTCTTGGATTTGGGAAACGTCATGACTTTTGATGAAATGTCTTACCAGCCGTTAGGTGACAAGAAGAATTCAGCCTTCTTTGAAGAGTACCGTCAGAAAATTTATGAACGCCGCAAAAGTAGCGGTTTGTCCGAGTTGCTAGGGCCCATGCGGGCCGTTGTGGTACAAGTCGAACACGGTGACGCCGTATCCTATCTTTGTGAACTTTACTTGATGGGGCCATACCGTTTGGCGGCTGCGTTCGAGAGTGAAACGCATCGCGTTTTTCTGTTGAAGTCCAAGCCTGAATTTCCCCGTTTGATCGTGATGGAGCCATTGGTTTCCGAATACCGGGATGAAATCACACTCTTGAATTCGCTTTATCCACTTGCTGCTGCGAAGCCCAACGCGCGGTACGTGGGTGAAGTTTTCGCTGCATTGGACCAATTGGAGGTAAGACGGATTCTGGAATCGCACAGCATTCGCTTCAATTATCACCACGAGACCAAGAATCCGCTCATTACTGATTCAGCGTTTGTGTTTTCATTTCCATCGGACTACAGCGGTAACCGGATTGGTTATTGTCAGGTTGATTTGGATGACGTTGACGCACTCGGGCTGGGTACACAGATTCAATTGCCAAGCGAAGTACTTTCGCAATTGGATTTAGTCGATGAGTTTTCGCGGCAGCATCGACTGGATCCTTTGGTGATGGGACTGGATCATATGGCGACTCGCGTTCTCGCCGGTGAGAGAGAGGATGCGATTTTGGAGTTTTTGACGATGTCGAATTATTACTTTTGGGGTGCTTACAACATTGCGGACATGAATTCGTCCACTAATGTGAATCGCAGCTCAAGCGTTGAGGATGACAAACAGTCACCTGCAAAGGTATTCACAGCCAATAACACACCGTCGTTTGTGAATTCGTTCGACGATCTTCCCATGCCCACAGAGGATTTTGTTCGTAACTTTGGGCGGCGGATGCATCACCTCGCTTACGAAGTTTGCGATGGTGATCACGGCTCGGGCGAGAAAAATGTGGATTACGTGGTGGGAACGCTGAAAGAAAAAGGTGTTGCCTTTCTTGCTAACGTGGTCGGTGAGTGCCTTGATGAACCCAATTTGAAGCAGATATTTTCGAAACACTCGGCCTATTCAATTTTGATTACCGAGTACGTTGAACGGTGTCATGGCTACGAGGGGTTCTTCACAAAGTCGAATGTTGCAGCATTGACTGCGGCCGCCGGCCAAGATGAGCAGTACCGCCATGGGCGTGTTTTTGATTGATGCTGCCTGCGTTTGGATGAGGGGTAAGATGAGTGGAAACTGTTCTGGTTGCAGAACATGATCTGAGTAGGGGCGGCTGGGTCTTGTGGCGACTTTATCAAAACATTGAGGCATGGATATGAGTAGGCAGTCTTCGAGTACGCAAGCTTCACATCGTCCCACCTTAAATGGTAAACGCGGGGTGCAATTGATAGAGGATCCGTTGTTGAATCGGGGGACTGCTTTCACCGAGTCCCAACGCCGGGATTTTGGTTTGCGTGGCTTGCTGCCGCCGCATGTGGAGACGCTGGAAGCTCAGTCTGAACGTGCGTATGAGGCTTACAAAGAACAACAGTCCGACTTGGATAAACACGTTTTTTTGCGGCAACTGCAGGATGAAAATGAGACCTTGTACTATTGTCTGTTGTCACTTCATGTTTCCGAGATGATGCCGATCGTGTACACGCCCGTGGTAGGACTTGCGTGTCAGCGATTTAGTCATATTTACCGCCGTCCAAGAGGGCTGTTTCTCTCCTACCCCGATCGAGATTCGCTGCAGGAAATCATGGCCAACGCTCCTGATCAAGTGGACATCATTGTGGTGACTGATGGAGAGCGGATTTTAGGCCTTGGTGATCAAGGCGCCGGCGGCATGGGGATCCCCATAGGAAAGTTGTCACTATATTCGCTTTGTGGTGGAATCCACCCGCGAAGAACATTGCCCGTCATGCTGGATTTGGGAACGGATAATCAGGATCTGCTGAGTGACTCTCAGTACATTGGTTGGCGGCACGAACGCATCAAGGGTGATCAGTATGATGCTTTTATCGCGGAGTTCGTGAAGGCAATTAAGGTTCGTTATCCCCGTGTCCTGTTGCAATGGGAAGATTTTGCCTCTTCTGATGCGGAACGCCTGCTTGAGTCTTATCGAAATGAATTATGTACCTTTAACGATGACATACAAGGAACGGCGGCGGTAACGACCGGTGCTATCCTTGCTGCGGTCGCAGCAACAAAAACCCGATTGGAAGAACAGCGTTTCGTGATGCTAGGTACTGGTTCGGCGGGAACGGGGATCACGCATCAGTTGTTGCGAACCATGGTGGCATCAGGCATGGACGAGTTAGCGGCTCGGAAATGTTTTTACCTGATTGACCGTGGAGGCTTACTGCATGATGGCAGGAAAGACATCAAGGAAATTCATCAGCCTTTTTCGCATGCCATGTCTGACTTGCAAGATTGGACTTGTGAGGGAAAACAGAAGATCAGCCTTGCGGATGTTGTGCATAACGCAAAGCCAACTGTGATGATTGGGGCTACCGGGCAAGCCGGTGTGTTTTCTGAGTCTGTTGTGCGTGAGATGGCTTTGCATACCGAGGTACCCGTGATTTTTCCGTTGTCAAACCCGACTTCCCGCGCTGAGGCACGCCCGGCCGATATCATTGAATGGACCCAAGGCAGGGCCATTGTGGCCACTGGGAGTCCATTTGGACCGGTCGTCCGCGACGGTGATACTCACGTGATCTCGCAGTGTAACAATAGCTATGTTTTTCCTGCGATCGGCTTAGCCGTGTTAGCGGTCAAGGCAAAGCGAGTTACCGAGAGAATGTTCATGGCAGCTGCGCTCGCGCTCAAAGATGCATCACCGGCGGTGCAGGATCCACGGGAGCCACTATTGCCGCCACTCGGAAAAATTCGTGATGTTACACGTGGCATCGCTTTGGCGGTGTCTCGGGCCGCTCAAGAAGACGGCGTAGCAGAAAATATGGGCGATGCCGAACTGGAAAGCCGTATCGACGCTAGTATGTGGACTCCCGCATACTGCTGAGAAGGACGGTAACTCAGAAGTCCGTAAGTCAGCATCTTGAATGCCGGTCGCAACCTGGTTGGTTTGGCACCGCGGTCTCTATGATGGCGCAAGCTGAAGTGGCGTTCCCCTATCAGGCGTCCAGTTCGTCTTCCTCGGGCGCGTTTGGAACCGCTGGATCTTCGGGAGCCCGTTTGCGAAGTTTTCGCTGTAAGGAACGGCGATGAATCCCTAGACGTCTCGCTGCCTCGCTAATATTGCCACCACAATCGGATAAAACGCGGTGAATATGCTCCCACTCATTTCGGGCGAGTGAGGGAGCGGGGAAGGCAACCGCACCGTCGGGAACAGAAGGCTCATCTCCCCGCATAAACGCAGATAGAATGTCGTCAGCATCAGCCGGCTTGCTGAGAAAGTTGACCGCACCTGCGCGAACAGCATCGATCGACGCTGGGATACTGCCAAATCCTGAAAGGATGATGATTCGCGTGTCGGGCGCAATGTCCAATAGTTTTCGCAGTAATTCCAAACCGCTCTTACCCGGCATTCGAAGATCCAGTACAGCCAATTCCGTTGGCCGTTTTCGAAAAACCTCGATTGCTTCATCATAATTCCCTGCTGTTTCTACACGGAAGCCACGCTGCTCCATTGCAGTCGATAGGCGTTCGCGTAGTACGAACGTGTCATCAACCAGCAAAATACTAGTAGCACCAACCGTGGTGGAATCGTGAACCGGAGTAGAAGCGGGTGTTGGTTCGATCATCGTTGCTCGAGTGACGTTAGTGCGATGGGATAGCCTTTGCTTATATCTTACCCGGCCGGCGACGATGGGCGGCTGCGGGGAGCAGAAAGACGATGGTTTTCACGTGTTCCGGTGGCGATCATAGCTAATCTGACTGCATGGGCGAGTTTTTTTGATTTCCCAGCGGGATTGTTACCACTGCTTCGGTCCCCTGCCCCAAAGCTGATCGGAATTCAAGCTGGCCACCCAATTTTGAAATCACATTTCGCGTTAGGAACAGTCCAAGCCCAATTCCACGTCCCGGCTCTTTGGTAGTGAAGAATGGGTCCGATGCACGTCCAAGTACCTCCTGACTCATTCCCTGCCCCGAATCGATGACAGATATTTGGAGATGCTCGGAAATGAGCTGTGGTTCCACTCTGACGCGTCCCGTTTCTCCACTGGCGTCCAGCCCGTTATGAATAAGATTTCGGACAGCTTGTGCCACGGCTTCCTGAGGGACCCATAGCGGTTGGCCTTCGACTGCAGCGGTCCCGTCCGTGACATCAACGCGGTGTGGGTCCCGCACACCTTCTAGCGTTTGATCAATGAGATCGCCCACGGTTGTTTGGTCCCAACGTTGTGCCATCGAGTCACCGGCCGCAGATCTCATTCGCTGCAGGATCTGACGGCACATGTCTAGTTCACCATCGATTAATTTCAGGTCTGTATCGACTGATTCCGGTTTTTCCCAGCCTTCCAGATGCCGTGATAATTCACGCACAATCACATCGATGGTGGAAAGTGGCGTTGCCAGTTCGTGGGCCGCGCCGGCCGCTAGTGTGGTGAGTCCTTCCAGTCGTTGGCTCGCGGCTTGTTCTGCCTGTGAACGCAGCAGTTGCCTCTCACGTTGCTTCAATTCTCCCGCCGTTTGTGTAACAAAATAGGTGACGACACTGGAGCAGGTCGCAAACGCAAGCATCAAACCACCTGTCTGTATGTCGAACCCATGAGGCTTGAAAATGTCCAGCCCTTCAACCGGTACCGAATCGTTGAGCAGGAACGTGTAGCCCGCAATGGCAGTCACTGTCAAACTCCACGCCGCTTTGGGACGGATCATGACGCCACCCACAGCGAGATTCACAAAGTAGAAGAAACTGAAAGGATTGCCAGCGCCGCCGCTGCAATACAGCATCGCAGTTAAGGTCAGCAGGTCGAGTAACATTAAAGTCAACGCGACACCATGCAACTTTTTTGATTCGGTGTCCCGGTGCCTGTTTGTCTGAATTTCAATAGCACCATCAATGCTACCGTGGCCGACCGGAGCTATCGGTTTCAATGTGTACAGCCAGATTCCGTAAAAAGTATTGGTTATTGCCGTCAAGGCAACCAAGCCCAGCAGCGGCGAGTAGGGAAGCTCAACCTGACTCAGTGAACCAGCGGTCAGAATCGTAAGAAGTTGTCCGGCAACGGCGAACCAACGAAGCAATAAAAGCCAGGTTGAGGATCCAAATCTGGCGGGCGCGATCAAGGGCAATCGTTCACGACTTGAACGGAGAGGGGTGTTGCGGGGCTGGATGGTATCCGTCACGTGCCGCGATCTTTCTATCGGTAGGTCTTCCGGTACTGGCTTCGCTTCATCATGCGTCGTTCAAACGCGGGTTGCTTCAATTTGTCCCCGAAACGCTCATCAATTCGCTCTGTTGCTAAACGCTCATCAATTCGCTCTGTTGCTAAGCGCTCATCAATTCGCTTCGCGACGTGTAAGCTCGTCTCTTAGTTCGGCTGCAAGTTCGTACTGTTCACCTGCGACGGCATCAGCCAGTTTTTCCATCAGGGTTTGACCGACGGCGTATTCAGTCCGCAAGGATTCACGAAGTTCAATGAGTCGAACGACGAGTTCATCGGATTCATAATGCTCCTCGGCCTCATGCTTTTCGAAAAAAGTCTGGATCGTCTCTAGCCCCGAGTTGATTGCCTGAATAGCTTCCTCGGCAGTGTTCTCTTCTAACGCGCCCAATGCATCGGCTTGTGTGCGGTGAAAGAGGACGAATGGGCGATATTGTTCGTGAGTTCCGACCCACTCTTCCTCCGGGCTCATCTTTTCACTCACGTCCATCAACTGCAACGTATGATCTGCGTCCATCACAGCACGATGATAATACTGCAGTCGAAGCCAGCAGATTCGGCGGTGATAGAATTGCATGAACTCCCGGTCGACCTCCATGCATTCATCCTCTGTCAGATCGCGGTCGGCATCTTTCAGTGACTCTTCTTGGAGGAATTCAAGCATGGACTGATGATCGTGAGCAAGTTCTCCATCAGGACGGCCAGTCGTTTCTAACTGCAAAACGCCCATGTCGACCCGCATTTGTATCACGTCACGACCATCGTTCCCTTTGACCAAACGCACGTTGAGGGTGGAGGGATCGAATGCCCATTTAGAAAGCAGGTCATCGAGGTGCATATTACGCTTCATTAATCCATCATTTGATAGGGAAACAATGAACAGTCCCGCTGAGTGTTGCTTGCCGAGGGATGTTCGCGGTGCGGTAATCGAATTGCGAATGCAACCGCACGACATGCCAACAGTATAGCACTGCGGCATTATTAGAGAAGGTTTGTGTAGGTTGTTCGGGCAACTCAATCATCATGGCGCGGGCGTTGCCGATTCTGTTTTTTTTGTGATTGTTGGCGTTTTTGCTCCAAACGTCGACGTTTGCTACCCAAAGTTGGACGTGTTGCTGTTCGTGACTTGGGAGGATTTTGGCAAGATAGCAGCATGCTGACCAGTCTTTGTCGAGCATCGGCTAAATTGCGAGTCTGGTCACGATACTGCTGACTGCTGATGACAACTTGCCCCTCGCGATTGATCCGGTTGGCGTGGTTGGCAACGAATCGGCGACGCCAATCTGCACGCAGTGCTGAGCAGTTGCCGGGCGACCAGTGGAGCGTGACCTTTGAATTCACTTTGTTGACGTTTTGGCCCCCAGGTCCACTGCTCCGAGCGGTCGAAATTAAAATTTCGTCACTGGGGATTGTGAGGCGTGCATTGATATATAAATCGGCCATGTTTCCGTTGTACCTTATTGCCGCTTATATTGTGAGGCGAAATTGCGGCTTATCGTGTGACACGCGACCACCTGTGCCTAATTGCTGATCGCGCGGCGAGTTGAGCGGCACGCGATGGCGCCGCGGATGCAAGGCGATCATGTTGATTCCGAGCCTTATCATGATCTGCAGCGGAACCATGGCCTGCAGCGGAACCATGGCCTGCAGCAGAGCATTGCGAACTGGGGTGCAGGTGCTGCATTGATCGGTGTCAACTGGAAGTAAACAAAATTTGAGAGGCTTTGGCGATGTGTTTAAAGTTGGCTTGTCATGCGATTGTTGGATGGATAGCGATCGCAATCGTGTTACCGTCGGTCGGTTGTTCACAACGCAACACTACGACTAAAGAGCAGGTTCGCACTACGACTCAAGATCAGGTTCGCGTTGAAAAAACAACCAACACAGAGTCGGAGCAGGATTGGCCTCGTTTTTTGGGCAATCGATTCGACGGAAGCGTGGAACAGTCACGTGTATCAATCGACTGGGGCACGCCCCCCGTCGCGGCATGGTCAATTGAGGTAGGCGATGGGTATGGACTTGGAACGGTTTCCGAGGGCAGGTTCTTTCAGCTAGATGCCAGTCGGCAGTTTGATGCAGTGACTTCCCGGCTCGCGTCTCGTGAGCGGTTAAGATGCTTTGACTTCGTGTCAGGTGCAGAGATCTGGTCAAAAAGTAATTCATATCAATACAGTGATCTGCTTGGCTATGAAGATGGGCCCCGAACGAGCCCAACCGTTGTTGGTGATCGTGTGATTACTTACGGGGTGACAGGAGTTCTAAAGTGCCGGCAAGTCAAAGACGGTGCGGAGATTTGGTCTGTTGATACCAATGCTGATTATGGCGTGGTGCAAAACTTTTTCGGGGTCGGGTCATCGCCGCTTGTGCTTGATGACAAAGTAATTGTGATGGTCGGAGGTAGTCCGCCAGAAGATCAGAACATTGCTCCAATGCAACTTGATCGAGTCACGTACAACGGTACTGCCGTCGTGGCATTTGATCTTGAAAATGGGCGGGAAGTGTGGCGCACGGGAGATGATCTTGCGAGCTACAGCAGTCCTAGGCCGATCACAATCGATGGGACTGAGTACGTGCTTGTGTTTGCCCGCACAGGGTTGCTCCTCGTGGATCCGATGAAAGGAAAGACCGAATGGCAATTTGAGCATCGTGCTTCGATCAGAGACAGCGTGAATGCAATGGTCCCGGTCGTCAGCGGTGACCAAGTGTTTATCAGTGAATGTTACGAACTGGGGAGTGCATTGCTGCAGGTATCAAAAGCACAGCCTCGGGTAATCTGGAAGGACCCGCCACGAGACCGCCGTCGTCAGGCGATGCGGAGCCATTGGGCGACACCAGTGCTTGTCGATGGTTTTCTTTACGGTTGTTCCGGGCGAAACGCGCCAGATAGCGATTTGCGGTGTATCAGCTGGGAAACGGGGCAGGTTGAGTGGGTTGATTCCAGAAGGATTCGATCTTCACTTGCGAGGATCGGCGATCATCTCGTGTTGCTTGAGGAGCGGGGGCTGATGCAGATTCTTCAAGTTAACTCCAAACAGCTGGAGGTGGTCGCCGAATGGGATCTCAGTGAAGATGATGGGGCTCGGTTGGGCATCAAGTATCCCTGCTGGGCCGCGCCGGTCATTGTGGGAAACCGTATCTTGGTGAGAGGGACAGATCGAATTCAGTGCCTTGAGTTCGCTCTCGAAAAAAAACAACCGTGATCGATAGCTCGAAGGAGAAATCCGCATTCGAACCTATGCCCAGCCAGTTGTGATGGTGCCCGTGAGGTTGTTTGGTATTTACTCCGAACGCAGTGTTTTATCGCGGCTCGTGATGCAGCATCCGTTTCGGCCTGCCGTATTGCCATCGCCGAAATGATCTGGTTGCCACGGAATCTGCCTGCTGGAAATTTCGAACAGCTTGACGGCACACTATCCTTTTTCGTTAGTTCAGTGCCATTCCGCCCTCGATACCGCTCCTGTTAATATGGACGCTCGTGGCTGGCCCGGCCTTCACTTTCAGCGGGCGATACGATGATCGCAGATTTGAAAAAGAACCAAAAACACGTGGTGTGCAGCGTGCCGAATACAACGACTCAGGGGCCAGCAACGGCCGCCAATGGCAATGTGCCGTCCCGATCCGAAGCAGCTGACAAAGCGTTCTTCGCTGATCCGAACCAGCCTACGAATGATGAGGTCGATTTGCCTCGCATCGAAGCGGCGGTTCGATCGATTCTCGCAGCAGTCGGAGAGGATCCTGACCGGGAAGGGTTGCTCGAGACACCTGCGCGTGTCGCTCGGATGTATGCCGAGATGTTTGCTGGTTTGAAAAGCGACCCTGCCCGACATTTGGCAAAAGTGTTCACAGAGGATTATGACGAAATCGTTCTGGTGCGGGATATCAGCTTCTGCAGCATGTGCGAGCACCACCTATTACCATTCAGTGGCAAGGCGCACATCGCATACCTGCCCAGCGGTAAGGTAGTCGGATTGAGCAAACTTGCGCGAGTGGTCGAAGAGGTAGCGAGACGCCCCCAAGTCCAAGAGCGGCTTACGCATACGGTTGCGGATCTCGTGGAAAACCGGCTGTCGGCCCGCGGAGTGGCCGTGGTAGTCGAGTCCACTCACAGTTGCATGACCATGCGGGGCGTTCGAAAACCGGGCAGTCTGTGCCTGACAAGTGCGATGAGGGGCATCTTCCGGGACGACCCGAAGTCCAGATCCGAGGTCCTTGGCCTGATTAATCGTCAGTCTTGAGGCTTTGACGGCAAATTCTGCCGTTCTTCGCACTGAGAGGTTGACGTGAGCAGGGCTGAGCGATCGAAATAGATCGCATGGACATTGAGAGACAACGCGTACAGGACGATCTGAGAGGCATTCTCGCCGGGGATGTTGACTGCGATACGATCACGTCCCAACTGTATGCCACGGACGCCAGTATCTACGAGATGCCCCCATTGGGGGTAATCTGCCCCCGCAATATAAATGATGTCGTCACGGTAGCCCAATACGCTTCCTCGAACGATATTTCGCTTCACCCTAGGGGAGCTGGTAGCGGAGTGGCCGGTGAGTCCCTCGGCCGCGGGCTCGTGCTTGATTTCTCTCGCTATATGAGGCGAGTGGTGGTCTCGGCGGATGATGCCCATGTCACTGCACAGAGTGGTGCTCCGCTGTCGCTTGTGAATCGCAATCTGCGTCCCTATGGGCGTTGGTTCGGACCCGACCCTGTCACACGCAGTATCACAACAATGGGAAGCGTGTTAGCAACAAATGCATCTGGCAGCCACTACCTGCGTAGTGGTTCAGCCAGAGACACCATTGATTCAATGCGAATCGTAACGAGCGATGGCGAGATTGTTGACTTATCAAAACACGACATGGTGATGGAGGAAGGAACTTCGGGGCGGCTAGCCAGAGGTGTGAGTGAAATCTGCAACCAATTCAAAACACTCATCGATGAACGAGCTAAGGCTCCCAAGTATCGAGGCGGGTACCGATTTGATGATGTGGTTGACTCCAATGGCATGATCGATCTTGCCAAGTTCATGGTGGGTACCCAGGGAACGCTCGGTGTCATCGTCGATGCGACCGTGAGGACCGAGGCCATTCCAGCTCATCGGGGTGTGGTTCTGCTGTTCTTTCATCGTCTTGATTCAGCCGCACGTTGTGGTGTCGCCGCTCTGCGACATGGGGTTGTGGCTTGTGATTTGATGGATCGCCGTCTATTGCAGATCGCGCGCGATACAGATCCCGCGTTGGATGCAATTCTGCCGCGTGAAGCAGAGGCGATGTTGTTGGTTGAAATCCAAGGTGAATCACTGGGGGATCTTTATGATCGTTTGTCAGTAATTCGCGAGGATTTGTCTGTGGGGACTGATTCAGCGTTCACGACCGTTGATACAGTTCGCAAGAGCGATCGTGACATGTATTGGGCTTTGTCACGTCGAGTGATTCCACGCCTTTACCGTCTGAAGGGGCATAAGTCACCGGTGCCATTTGTTGAGGATTTATCTGTTCCCCGAGAAGTCCTGCCCGAAGTGCTGACGGCAATTCAGGACACTCTGAAAGACAGCCAGTGCACAGCCACTGTGTTCGCGCATGTGGGGCACGGGCAGTTGCATTTGCGGCCATTCCTCGATTTGGGAGATGCAAAAGATCGTGTTCGGTTGCACGATTTGTCGCTACAGATTGCCGAAGTCGTTTGGAAGTACGGAGGCGAAGTCAGTGTTGAGCACGCAGCTGGGTTGAGCCGCTCGTACTTGCTGCCAAGGCAGTTTGGAGAGCTTTGGCAGGCGATGGGACAAGTCAAACGTTTGTTTGATCCCCAGCATCGATTGAATCCAGGCAAGTTGTTTGGCGCTGTTCTGCAGAAACCCAACGAAAACTTGCGTCCCGCCGATCAGACCATTGAAGTGGCAGCTGAAAATAGAGTGCTGATTGAAGCGGATGAATCAGTCGTGGAGTCAGCAAAAAGCGAGGGAAATCCCGTGCCGCAGTTGCAGGTGCTGCAGCATTGGCCCGCAGGTGGGATGGTCACGGATGTCGCTCGCGGATGCAACGGTTGTGGTCGATGCCGAACAACATCCAGCAGTGAGCGTCAGTGCCCTGTGTTCCGTGCAACGTTTCGTGAAGAAGCTACCCCGCGAGCAAAAGCAAATCTGTTGCGAGGCGTGCTGAGTGGACAGTTGGATGTCGATGATTTGACATTGGATCGAGCTAAGGAAGTGGCTGATCTCTGCTTCAATTGTCACCAGTGCCGGATCGAGTGCCCCGCATCCGTCGATATTCCGAAAATTGTGGGGGAACTAAAAGCGCAGTACGTGGCAACAAATGGACTGCCTGTTTCCGATGCTCTTATTTGCAGAATTGATTCCGTAGCAGCCATCGCCGCTCAGGTGCCATGGCTGGCAAATTTGTTGATGCAAAGCAAGACCTCACGTTGGTTGGCGGAGCGTCTGTTTGGTTTGTCCGCGAGTCGGGAATTACCGCGTTTTTCCAGGCAGACATTTCTTCGCCATGCAGCGGGCAGACGCTGGACAAAACCTCAGCCGCACGGGGGCTTGAAGGTTGTCTACTTTGTCGACTTGTACGCCAATTACTACGACCCGGATATCGGTAAAGCGCTGGCAGAGGTGTTGCAGCAGAACGGTGTGGGTCTTTATGTGCCAACGTCGCAGGCCGCCAGCGGAATGGCAAGACTCACGTCGGGAGACATCAAGGGCGCTCGTAAAATTGCGCGTAAAAATGTACGTTTGCTGGCAGACGCTGTACGACAGGGATATAGCGTCATTGCAACGGAGCCAGCAGCAGTGCTTTGCTTAAAGCATGAATACCCAAACCTTTTGGATGATGAGGATGCTCATCTTGTGGCTGAACACTCATTTGAGGCTTGTGAGTTTCTTTGGCACCTTCACGAGGGAGACCGGCTTGCACTCGATTTTGAACCCGTCAGCGTCAGCATTGCTTATCACCAACCGTGTCATCTTCGCGTTTTAGATCCCAAAAAATCCGGACCGCAACTGATGGAGTTGATCCCCGGTGTGTCGATCGATCCCATCGAAGCTGGTTGCACGGGAATGGCTGGCACATGGGGGCTGCAAAAGAAAAATTACCGAAACAGCCTGCGAATTGGTTGGCCCCTGATTTCGGCCATGAGATCGGCACGAGTCTCGATCGCCACTACGGAATGTAGTGCCTGTAAAATGCAAATTGAGCACGGCAGCGACCGTAAGACCCTGCACCCGCTGAAGCTGCTGGCGTATGCTTATGGGCGAATGCCCAAGGTGGAAAAAGAACTCAGCTGATCCAGCTGGCTGCCGCGGGAATGAATCAGCGATATTGCAGTGAGATCAATGATCATTGAAGTCCTTCTCTTTGCGGCCGCACGCGAATTGACTGGCCGAGATGCGGTTAAGGTCGAGGTTTCTCCGCCAACACAGCATGGAAAAGCAGGGGCTGGTATCAGCATCAGCGATAAAAGAGAGTCCGCAGGTAACGAAAATGCTGCCTGCGTACTGGTGAGCTGCATCATGCAGGCGTTGACGCAACAGTGTCCAGAGTTGAAACCATTGTTGCCTTCCTGCCGGATTGCAGTTGATTGCGAGTACGTCGGCCCAGACACCAGTGTGCCCGCCGGAGCCGAGATCGCGTTGATTCCACCGGTCAGTGGCGGTTGAACACAAGTGGGCGGAACTGCAGTCGAGGTTACAGTGCAGTCGAGGTCACAGTGCAGTCGAGGTCACAGTGCAGTCGAGGTCACAGTGCAGTCGAAACGAGATGTGGGTGGCATTGCTGGGGCAGGTGGGGGAAAATGTCCTCAGGACGGGAAACAGCGGAACGTGAGCAAAGAGTGATAGGTGAACGCCATGGTAAGTGAAAAGCCTCACATTGAACTAGTCGATGGTCCCATTCAGGTGGAGCCGTTACGGGATCGAATCAACCATCCTGATGCCGGTGCCCAGGGTTGGTTTGTTGGAGTCACCCGCCGGACCACAGGCGACTTGGTTACCCAAACACTTCATTATGAGGCCCATCACTCGATGGCTAAGAGTGAACTCATGAAACTTGCTCACGATGCTATACAAGAGTTCTCGTTGCTGCGGCTGGTGATTGTGCATCGATTGGGCGAGGTGCCGATTGCTGAGGCGAGCGTGGTTATCGGTTGCAGCAGTTCACATCGCCCAGAGACTTTTGCTGCATTGGAGTGGGTCATGAATCGATTGAAAAAAGAGGTGCCCATCTGGAAACGCGAAGTTTATAGCGATGGAAAAGAAGAGTGGGTTCACCCCGGTTTGAATATTGATGCCAGTGGGGATTCCGAATGAGCACCCGTTCCCGCATTTATCTGGATCATGCTGCAACATCTTGGCCAAAGTCACTGGCCGTCATTGATGCGATGAATCAATATATTCGCTCGTGTGGTGCCGCTGCAGGACGCGGCGCTTACCATGCCGCAGCAGAGGCTGATGGCATCGTGTCGATGGTTCGCCGCGACGTCGCGGCACTGATTCACGCAGCGGACCCCAGTTGTATTTCATTCCACAGTAATGGAACCACTGCATTGAATGTGGCCATTCATGGATTGTTGCGAAAGGGAGATCATGTTGTTGTGTCCGCGGCTGAACACAATAGTGTGTTAAGGCCACTTCACGATTTACGCGAACAACAAAAAATCGAATTGACGATCGTGCCAGTGGATCGGCAGGGGGTCGTGGATGCTGAACATCTATTGTCGGCTACCACCAGTGCCACGAAACTGGTGGCGCTAACCCATGCCAGCAATGTGACTGGGGCGATTCAGCCTGTAGAAGCCGTTGCCGAAGGAATGAGACAATGCAGCGGGCATTTGCTGGTCGATGCCGCACAGACGTTTGGAGTACGTGAGATTGATGTGAGCGTCGGTATTGATCTCTTAGCCGCGCCAGGACACAAGGCATCGGCGGGACCGCTGGGGACAGCTTTTCTTTATGTCGAACCAACGATACATGATGAAATTCGGCCACTGTTTCAGGGTGGGACCGGTAGCCGTAGCGAGTCTCTGGCAATGCCAGTCGGCATGCCCACTAAGCTGGAGGCAGGAAATTTGAATGTTCACGCATTAGCAGGCTGGGCGGCGGCGCTCAGAGAATTGCGTGAGGAGGGTGTCGAGCGGAGGGGAAAGATCAATTGTGAACTGGCTCGTTTGATGCATGACGGGCTGGCGGAGTTGCCCCATGTTCATGTTTTTGGCAAGCCGGGAGCATTGGCGACCGCCAGTATTTTGATTGACGATCTTGCGCCAGGCGATGCTGCCGCGATTCTGGATGCCGAATTTGGTGTGGAAACACGGGCGGGGTGGCATTGTGCAGCATTGATCCATGGTTACTTGGGTAGCGAGCCACAGGGTACACTCCGAATTAGTGCTGGTCACACCACGACTGCGGAGGAGATTGCGAATGCAGTCGCGGCAGTCGGGCAGGTTGCTCGAACCCTTCATCCCGATTGAGACGTATCTGAAGACATGACTGAGAACGAGACCCCGCCGGACAACACGCCGAGCGACGACACGCCGAGCGACGACACGCCGAGTAACAAAGCGCCGAGTAACAAAGCGCCGAGTAACAAGACAGAGCAGCAAGGTGGGGTCGATGAGCAGGCCTCCGTGGTTCCCCAGCGACGAGGCAAGGACCAGCAAGCATGGTACTCCGAAGGGTTGCGATTTGAGTGCACGCAGTGTGGAGCATGCTGCAGTGGCGAGCCCGGCTACGTCTGGGTCGATGAAGCCGAGATCTCCGCGATGGCGGATGAGATGAATATGTCAGTGGATGCGTTCGAACACAAGTTTGTACGCGACCTCGGGTATGACAAGAGCCTATTAGAGTATCCCGACGGTGATTGTATTCTTCTGGATCCTGAGACACGAAAGTGCACGGTCTATGAGTCGCGGCCTATTCAATGTCGGACTTGGCCGTTTTGGGATTCGACCCTCAAGAAGAAGAAAGATTGGAAGGAAACTTGCGAGGCTTGCCCAGGAGCGGGGAAAGGCAAACTTTATACTTTCGAGCAGATTGAGGCTGCTCGGAAAGAGAAGTCGGTCTGACTGCGACTGGCGACGGCAGGAAGTGTGTTGCCCCTACCCTCTGGAAATTTTGTGCTAACAATAGGAAAGCCTCGTCGCAAATTCATGCGGCGAGGCTTTCTCTTTTCCACGTCCACGAGACGTGTAGTCGTTAAGACGTCCCCAATTCTTGGGGCCGTTGCTTACGCGTTGTCTGCAGCTTTGTCAGCAGCAGGTGCTGGAGGAGCTTCTTCGGCAGCTTCTGCTGCAGCTTCTTCCACAACGTTTCCGCAGCAGTCGACAGTCACTGGGACCTTGTGACAAACTCGTACCTTGATCTCCTTCGTGGATTTCACTGGCACGCATACAGTGTATGACTCAGAAACTTGTTCTGTAACGTTGTCATAAACAGTCACGTCGTAGGAGCGAGTTCGCTCTTCTGGCACGCAAACGGTGTAAGAAACTTCACGGGAACGCTCTTCTGTTTCCATGCGGCTCTTATTTACCGTGCGAGTGCGGGTCTCAGGCTTGCACGTGGTTTTCTGCACCATGCGGGTGCGAGTTTCCATTCGTGTTTTGCAAACTGGAACTTTTCTCGTACGTGTTTCTTTCACCATGGTGGTGACAGGAACCATTCGAGTACGCTCTTCAGCGCGACATTTCTGCACTTTGACTTCGCGAGTTCGCTCTTCTTGACGACACTTTGGAACACAGATTGTTCGAGTGCGTGTCTCAGTGGTCATTTCGCAGTAAGGTACCGTTCGTGTTCGAGTTTCAACTCGTGTTTTGCAAACAGGAACCATGCGAGTGCGAGTTTCGCATTTCATGGTGCAGACAGGAATCTCGCAAGTTCGAGTTTCCATGCGAGTTTTGCACACTGGTACTTCGCGGGTGCGAGTTTCAGTGCGGTACTTAGTGATCATGCACTCACGAGTTCGCTCTTCAATTCGGCACTTTGGCACACATACGGTGCGAGTGCGATTTTCGTTGCGGTGCTTCGTGACCTTGCAAGTTCGAGTTCGCTCTTCCGTGCGACATTTGCGAACGCAAACGGTTCGAGTCCGCTCTTCGTTCTTGTAACTGGTCGTCGTGTAAGTGTAAGGAACTTCACTTTCTTGACGCTGCATGGTCGTGCACTCGACCTCTTCTGTTACCAAGTTTGGAACCCAGACTTTTTTCTGGATCGTCTTAGGTGGGCAGCATGGATTCGCGGAGGGGCACTCCACTGTCTCGCATACGTACTCGCCTTTGTCCTTTGTGACGGACTTCATTGTCTTCACTGGGACACACTTGCTGACCGTACGAGTTGCTTCGTGGGTCTCGGTGACAGGAACACGAACCGTATAGGTCTGCTCGACCTCTTCGGTGTAAGGAACTTTAACAGTGTAAGTCGACTCGACGTCTTCTGTGTAAGGTACCGAAACTGTGTAAGACTGCTCTACCTGTTCGGTGTAAGGGACCTTGACTTTGTAAGTCTTGGTTTGCTTCTCAGTGTAAGGAACTTTGACACAGTAGGTCTGAGTTACCATTTCCTTGTAGGGAACTGCAACCTGGTAGGTAACCTGCTTGGTTGATTTGACAGGAACCTGAACTTGGTAAGTCTGCTCGACTTGCTCAGTGTAAGGGACGCATACATTGTAGGTCTCTTCACGTGTCTTCTTGACAGGCACGCACACCGTGTAGCTCTGCTCAACTTGCTCACTGTACGGAACGTTGACTGTGTAGGTCACAGACTTGGTTTCGCAATAAGGCACCATCACGGTGTACTTCTGCTCGACCTGTTCTGTCTTGGGAACACAAACCGTGTAGGTCTCTTCGACTTCTTCGGTATAGGGCACACAGACCTCGTAGCTCACTTCATGTTCCGTAGTCTCAGGAACCATGACGGTGTATTCCTGTTCCTCGGTGTAAGGAACGCACACTTTGACGTTGTACTTTTCAGTCTTGGTGCGAGTTTCCGGTACGTTGACGGTGTAGGTCTTCTCGCGTGTTTCAACACGGGCTACCCTTTTGCAAACGTCACGCGTACGTGTCCGCTCTTCTTTCTTGTACGTCGTGACCGGTACTTCGCGTACTTCGGTGACGTATTGCGATCGCATGACCGTTCGCGTTTTGCAGCAGCCTGCCGATGTCTCGACGCCGTTATCTGCCGATGTTGCGCAAGGATCGCAATTGCAATCGCCTGCGTAGCTGATTCCGTTTGCCGTGATCGCGAAAGCGATTGCGACGGCAAAAGATGTTACCCACTTCACTGGTTGTACCTCTATATCTCGGGGAAAAGGTGGGTGGAAAAGATTTTGTGACAAGGTGCTCAACACAAGTCACGTCCCCCGATGCAACTTACTACTCGAGAATAGATGAGAATTAAGCTGGTGCAACTGGATGCTTCGAATTTGTGATTTCAGATACTGGCAAAAATACTGAACATGCGTTTTTTCGGTACTGCCGTTACATTCGCTACATCACCAGTAAATAGACGCGTTGACCAGCAGGCCTGCAGCAAGCAGTGCTGCTTACGATGGTTATCCACCCTGCAAGATGCTGGACAGGCTCGTCCGATGGCGGTGGGGCGGACGGCAGAAGGGGCGCGAAGTGATCTGGGCCAATCAGCTGGCTGAACTGCTCTTCGAATCTTCGCCCCATCCCCGCTTTTTTTCCGCTAGGAAGTCGTTGAATCGGTCTGACTCGATTGCGGCGCGGGCCTCCGACATCACCCGCTGGTAGTAGGTGAGATTATGAATTGAAAGCAGGATTGGTCCCAGCATTTCCCCCGCAACAAACAGGTGACGGATGTATCCGCGGCTGTGCCGGCAGGCAAGGCAGGGGCAGTTTTCCTCGATCGGTCGTGTGTCTTCTCGATGAATCGCATTACGGAGTTTCAGGTTTCCTGCATCGGTGAAGGCAAGCCCATTGCGTCCGTTCCGGGTGGGCATGACACAATCAAACAAGTCGATCCCTCGCGCAACACTCTCCAGCAAATCAACTGGTCGTCCCACTCCCATCAGGTAGCGGGGTTTGTGTTCCGGCAGACTGGGACAAGTTGCTGCTGTGATGCGGTACATCTCTGAGGGGGCTTCACCCACACTCAAGCCGCCCACGGCATATCCATTGAAATCCATTGCCGACAATTCACGCGCACATTGAACGCGCAGTTCTGTATCAAGGCCGCCCTGTACGATTGCGAATTTAGCTTGGTCATCACGCGTCGATGCCTCCAGGCATCGCTTGGCCCAGCGGATCGACCTCGCCATAGCGTCTTCGACCTCGTCATGGGTCGCTGGAAGAGCGATCACGTGATCAAGAACCATGGCCACGTCGCTTCCAAGTGATTCCTGGATCTCAATGGAATGTTCCGGCGTCAGTCGGATAATTGCTCCGTCAATGTGACTGCGAAAAGTAGCTTCCTGCTCGGTGATTTTGCTGATTGCTTTGAGGCTGAAAATCTGAAAGCCGCCACTGTCGGTCAGGATGGGGCCCTGCCAGCCTGACATGCCATGAAGACCACCCAACTTTCGTACCGTCTCGTGACCGGGGCGCAACGCCAAGTGGTAGGTGTTTCCAAGGATCATGTGGGCCCCCGTAGCCGACACCTGATCAATGGTCACGCCCTTGACCGTCCCTTGGGTACCGACGGGCATGAAGCCCGGGGTCTGTACCGGTCCGTGTGGAGTCAAAAAAACACCGCGACGGGCCGAGGTGGCTGCATCGCGGTGTTTCAGTGTGAATTCAAATTGGCTCATCTGCCTGCTACTTGCGTGTCAATGATCGGCCCTGCTGCCAGTTTCATGGCAAGCGACCGATCTGCCTGAACGTCAGTCACCACGCATCTTGAGGCCAAGATCTGTCAGCTTTTCCCGCACTTCATTGAGGCTTGTCACACCGAAGTTCTTGCACTCCAGCATGTCGTCACCGGTCTTGCGGATCAACTCACCGATCGTGTTCAACTGCAGTCTGGCCATGCACTTACGTGCACGCACGGACAGGTTCAAATCGGAGATTGGCCGATCCAGCAGAGCCTGTTCGTCGGGCGACATGTGGCTGGTATCGATAGGCGGCTCGTTGCTCTTCTTCTCGTGGGCGAATTGTCCCAGGGACAAACCTTTGCTTGTCAGCATTTCGCGGATTTCGAAAAGGCTGGTTTCGCCAAAGTTTTTGCTGCTGAGAAGTTCCGCTTCGCTCGTGCGAGTCAAATCGCCAATCGTATCGATGCCCATCTTCTGCAGGCAATTTCGACTTCGGACGCTGAGCTCGAAGTTGGTGACCGGCATATTGAGGGTCTGAGCCAAGCGATCATTGCGTCGCTGTGCTTCCTCGTCATAAAGCATGTTGCCGGTCGCGGCCGCATCCTTCATGTACAGAAGAGTTTGAGGGTGGTCTGGGTAGCAATCCAGAATTCGCTTGTAGCACATTTGTGCTTTGTCGAACTGGTTGTTGTCTTCGTAAATCAAGCCGAGATTGATCAAGACACCGATGCCGGTCGGGAATGCCTTGGCAGCACGCTCGTATAGAGAAAGACTTTCGTCGTCATTTCCCATTCGATCGTTTTCCAACGCCAAGCCGAACAACGCACCTGCGTGATTCTCATCTGTTTGAACAGCACGTTGGTACAAGGCTAACGCCTCGTCCATGCGGCCACCCACTGCAGCCACAGTGGCTGCTCGCTGGTACATGTAGTCAGCAGTCTGCTCTGCCGGCCCAAAAATATTGTCCAGAATCGCCAACGCTTCCTCGATGCGGCCCGCATAGCGATTTGCTTCAGCAACGCCGATCTTGCACTGATCTTCGTTGTAGCCCGATGTCTGGGCTTTTTCATAGACAGCGACTGTTTCGTTGTAGCTGCCGAGCTCGAACATGCAGCGCGCTTGATAAAACAGCGCCATTGCACTTCCGTCGGCTGATTGCAGCGTTGTCAGGGCATCGCTGAATTTGCCTAGCAAAAATTGGCAAACGCCCATTTTGGTCTTACCAGCGGGACTGAGTAAATCATCAGCCTCCATCTCGTTGACCGCATCGCGCAGCTCACCAAAGTGACCGTAGTTCTCGGAAACAGCAGTACGTATTGAACCGACGTCCGCGGGGCCAAACGAATTGTTCGAAAGGACCACTTCCTTCAAGTCGATAACTTCAAGTTCGACTTCACTCATAGAGACGAGTCTCCTGCCCAAGGGGCTATCAAGCGTTTGTGGGATTAAATCGCTGCGACTTCAAACGACATTCGCACAGATTGATTAATTCTCTGTCAGAATACCAAGCACGAAAAGAGCCAGCGGTGGGATTTGAACCCACAACCTCCGCATTACGAATGCGATGCTCTGCCAATTGAAGCTACGCTGGCCTTTGTTCGGGTGACACGTGAACCGACCGACTCACGCGTTTGAACGGGACTTTTCTCGCCGATTCTTGGACAAGGCCATCTCTGAACCGCATCAGGAACTCCCGTCGTTCCTGTACGCCCCTCAACCACCGTGCCAAAATTGCGAAACCGCCCGAAAAAATACGCTAAATCGCCAAATATCGTCAAGAGGCTGTTGCCGGAGATAGGCGATTTGGTGCAATCTTCCCGAAAAAAAATCAGTCTCAGCTGACCAAGCGAACAATTTGGGGTCAAAAAAGGCGTTTGGCCCTTCCTGTCGCGTTCTTGGGCACTGGCTTGTCCGAGGCAAAAACACGACGACTAGCCCCTCTTGGAAGGGGGGCTTGGCGGTGGTTCCTTGGGGGATCAGTGTCTATTTGATCACTTCGGCTTCTTGGCCCTTTTACTTCTGAATCACCTTGGCGGACTTGATCGTGACTGCCGTGACGGGAACATTTTGCATCGGAAGCCCGGGACGATCCCCACTTTCCTTGGTGGTGGTCTTCACCTTGGATACCGCGTCGACAACTCCGAGGCCTTTGACGACACGTCCGAAGACTGCGTAGCCGGCGTTCCTGCCGCTTTGGTTGAGGAATCCATTATCTTTGGTGTTGATGAAAAATTGGCTGGTCGCGCTGTTGGGATCGTTCGTGCGGGCCATCGCGATGCTGTATTTCACGTTTTTGAGCCCATTTCCACCTTCGTTGATGATCGGTGGTTGTGTCTTTTTCTCTTTCATCGCTGCGTCTAGTCCACCTCCCTGAATCATGAAGTCAGGGATGACGCGGTGGAAGATTGTGCCGTTGTAGTGTCCGCTTTTTACGTAACTGAGAAAGTTCGCGACCGTCTTAGGCGCTTTCTCTGCATCGAGTGCGATGATGATCTTTCCTGCTGAAGTGTCGAGCTCCACTTCGGGCGATTTGTTGTCAGCGGTGGTTTGAGCTGCCACGGGGCGACATGTCAGCAGGGCAATGGCCGAAGTCACGCAGATCGCCGCGGCGAACATGCGAAAATTGGCTTTTGTGTTGAATTGCTTGCGAGAGGCGTTGGACGATGGCATACGAGGAGGGCTCCGAAATCTTGTGGGGATTGAATTGATCACTAAGGGGGGGATTACGAGTGAGCTCAAGGAACCGAGAAGTCTTTCAGAATGCTCGGACGCTTACAAGTTGGCTTTGGTAATAGCCTAAACGATCACTCGCTCTGGCGGTTCTGTCCCTGCAACTATGTTCGGCGTTTTCGGCACCAGATCTCATGAACTTCCAAATCAAGATTTACCCGGAAAGAAACAGATGCATTCGAATGATTTTCACCTGATTGGTCAGAGATTTCTATCTGTCGGGTTGATTCGAATTGCCTTGTCTTTCACGGTACCACCTTCTGGCCAGCGTGACTGATGCCGCATTTGAATGGTCGCGGTGTCCAGTATTTTTTTGTGTTTCAAGCGGTAGGGCAACCGCCCCTTTGCTCAAATTACAACAGAACGTCGGCGGGGGGGCGGTTTCCAACACTAAAAATTCCCGCCCACCGCCAGTTTTCTGCGCTGGCCAGTGACTATTTCGAAATCGAACAGATTCTTGGCTGAACAGGACATCTACAACAACTGGCAGAGTGCCCGGAACTCTTCTCTGGTCTGCCGGCAAATTCTGCCTCTGATTGTGCCTGTGTGATTTCATCGCACAGCACCTTGAGGGCTCGCCTTACGTTGAATCCAGCTCGCGCCGTCTGTTCACTCCTTGAATCCGTGCGACGGGAGAAGGAGATGCATGGTCGTGCAGATGCGCAAAAATGGGACTCATGTTCCGCAACGTGTTATCCTCAAGGCTTGGTTGTTCAGTAACCCTCCTCCAATTGATCGCGTGGTTCTTTTGATGTCCATTTCGCGAAGATTTCCATTTCTTCTATTTGTTGCAGCACTGCTAAGTGGGCCGTTTGCCCGTTGTGATCATGCCGCTGCCAAGCAGCCCAATATCCTGTTTATCTATACCGACGATCAATCACATCGAACGGTCAGTTGTTATGACGAAGCATTCGATTGGGTTCAGACTCCGAATATTGACCAGTTGGCGCGTGAAGGGGTACGTTTCCGACGCGCCTATATCGGGGCATGGTGCATGCCATCACGAGCCACTTTGTTGACGGGGCATCATCAACACGGCATCGAGTCGATGCGGATGGAGGGTACCTATCCGGGGAGTGCCTATGATCCGAAGCAGTGTCGTTTCTGGCCGTCCGCTCTCAGGCAGCACGGCTACTCGACCGCGCACATCGGCAAGTGGCATACAGGCGTCGACGCTGGGTTTGGAAGAGACTGGGACCATCAGAAGGTCTGGAATCGTCCGCGGCATCCAGAGAACGCACCCAACTATTATGATAACCAGCTGATCTCGACCGATGGTGGCGAACCGGTGATGGTCGAAGGTTACACGACGGATAACTACACCGACTGGGCCATCGATTTCATCGAGAGTGAAGCACGCGGTGAAGAAAAACCATGGTATTTATGGTTGTGTTATGGTGCCGTGCATGGACCCTTCACGCCGGCTGCACGTCATCAGCAGGATTACGCAGGAATTGATGTGCCCGTTCCCTCGGACGTCTATCCGCCCCGCCCAGGTAAGCCGGCTTATGCTCAAAAGATGGAGTTCTGGGAGCTTGGTAAGAACGGAAAGCCTGTCGAGCGGAAGGTTCGCGACACAAGTCCCGTCGGTATGAAAGATCGGCCAGGGCGTCCGCTTTCAGACTGGATCCGGCAATACCATCAAGGTGTTTTGGCGATTGATGAAAATGTAGGGCGATTGATGAAGTCCTTGCGTGAAACAGGTCAGCTTGAAAATACCCTCGTCGTTTTTACTTCTGACCAAGGGTTCGCTTGGGGTCAGCACGGGATGAAAAGTAAGGTTGCCCCTCATGATGCGGCCGTTGCAGCACCACTGATCATTCGCCCTGTCGGGACTGCTGCATCAAGTGCAGGTCGTGGCGTGGTTATTGACGCACCTGTCAGCGGCGTTGATTTGCCGCCTACCTTTTTCTCTCAAGCTGGAATCAAGCTTCCTTGGAAAATGCACGGTCGTGATTTGAGTCCCCTGTTGAAGGGGGCAAGGGATAAGTGGCCGCATCCCGCCATGTTGGTGCACACTGCCAAATTGTACGGTTCCGCAACCAACACGATTCCAGGTAAGGATGATTCAGCGTTGTATCATGGTCCCGGAATTCCGTGGTACGTGATGTTAGCTCGCGGCAATTACAAGTATGTACGAACGCTCGTTGCGGGCGAGACGGAAGAACTGTACGACATTTCCCGCGACCCAGCAGAGTTGATCAATCTTGCAGCTGAGCCCAAGCATCAGCAGAGGTTGCGGCAAATGCGGCAGGAAGCTGTCGAAGAGCTACGCAGGACAGATGCGGGATTTGTTGATGATTTGCCTGCTGTTGCCGATCAGCCAGCGTTTGAGCCGCTTTCGACGAAAGCTGATCCGTGGCGTAAGCATGTGATCGCGCGGGCCAAAGGAAGCGTCAATTCAGCCGTCTCAGCTGACTTTGACAATGACGGGCATGTCGATGTGCTTTCGTCCTATGATAGTAAAGTTGTATTGCATCGCGGGCCAAGTTGGGATCCCTATCAACTGCATGCCTTTAGTCGAGACAATTCTCGCAATAAGCCGCGAGCTGATTGCATTCACAGTTGTCTGCTTGATGTTGACGGTGATGGCGATCTGGATTTTTGTGGTTCCAGCAACACAGTGTTTTGGCTTGAGTGTCCTGATGATCCGTTTTCGGGAAAAGAATGGACCTATCGCACTATCGATGATGAAATCCTCGGAACTCATTGTTTGATCACGGGAGATGTAAATCGGGACGGACGCCTTGACCTGATCGCAAACTCGGGGCGTGGAGCTGAGCAAACTAATATCCCAAATTCATTAACTTGGCTTGAGGTCCCTGACGACCCCAAGGCTGCAAAACCATGGAAGCGGCATGTGTTTGCCGATCGTGATGCGCCTGGCGGAAACCACTACACCGGGATTGCCGACGTGAACGGCGACGGTCTGCCTGATATCTGTTGTGGAGCCAAAGGTGGGCCAGGCTTTGACGGTGGGGAATGGTTCGCTTGGTGGGAACAATTGCCGAATCAAGCTGAACCGTGGAAGAAGCATCTGCTTGCCACGCGTCAGCCTGGTGCGACAAATATTCAACCACGCGATGTCAATCGGGATGGGAGTATGGATTTTGTTGCCACCCGAGGTCACGGTCAGGGTGTGCTCTGGTTCCGTGGCCCTGAGTTCACCATGGTCGAGATCGATTCGGAAATTGTCGGGCCGCACTGTTTGGTGACGGTTGATCTCGATCAAGACGGAGATCTCGATATTGCGACGTGTGGAAAGGAACCTGACGGGGTAGCTGTTTGGTACGCGAATGATGGTCGTGGTAATTTTGTCCGCCGTGAGGTCGGCAGTAACCAAGGAGCATACGATATACGTGCTGTCGACATGGACGGGGATTACGACCTTGATTTGCTGATTGCCGGGCACTCAAGCAAAAATATTGTCTGGTTCGAGAATCCTCTGCCCTGATATGTCCCTCGGAGTACGAATGCTCGGCTACATGCATTGAAATCTGTTTTATTTCCGGTGGTCAAAAATTGCATCTGGGTTGAGTCGAGTATCATGGGGTGCGATGGCTTCGGTATTGTCGGAAGCCGCCTGCCTTCTGGTGCCTTCCAGTGCCTGCCTACCTCCGGGAAATATTGATGTTCATGAGTGATCGTCGTCTACTTGCTATCTTGTCATGTTTGATTTTGGTGGTGGCTTGTTCCGCGAAAGAAACGAAGCGTCCAAATTTCTTGTTTGTGCTGGTAGATGATCAATCTCCTTTTGATCTAAAAGTCTACAACCCGCGTTCAAGTCTTGATTCGCCTGTGATTGATCGGATCGCTTCCGAAGGCATGGTATTTGATGGGGCATACCACATGGGGTCCTGGGCCGGGGCTGTTTGCACGCCTTCGCGGCACATGATTATGTCGGGCCGCACAGTTTGGCACTTGCCGCGACGCGGGTCCAAAAAGCGGGGAGCAGACAGCAGTCAAGCGTTGACGCCAGCAGGCCTCGCCAATAATACAATGGCTGCCGTTTTTAATCGTGCGGGATATGACACGATGCGGACGTGTAAAAATGGCAACAGCTACGCGGCAGCGAATGAAAAATTCACGGTCAGTCGTACTGCAACCAAACGAGGTGGAACCAAAGAGACTGGAAGTGCATGGCATGCGGATCAGGTGCTGGATTATCTAAACGACCGTAACGGTGATGCTCCCTTTCTCATCTACCTTGGTTTTTCGCATCCCCACGATACGCGGGATGGAACGGAGGACTTGTTGACCAAGTATGGGGCGGTTAATCATCGCGACCGCAGTTCGTTGCCACCGGGTAATTCCAAGCAACCAAGCTTGCCTGTTAACTATCTGCCTGCACATCCATTTCATCATGGGCATCCTAAACTGCGTGATGAAGTCAGTGTGAGTGGAGTTTGGGAGCGGCGCGATCCTAGGACCATTCGGAATGAGTTGGGGCGGGAATTTGCATGTGACGAAAATATAGATCGGCAAATTGGCCGCGTCTTGAAGCGTTTGGACATGCTGGGTGAACTGGAAAATACGTATGTGATCTACACCGCGGATCACGGTATGGCGATTGGGCGACATGGTTTGCAGGGTAAGCAAAATCTTTATCAACATACTTGGCGTGTGCCTCTTATCGTCAAAGGCCCGGGAATTGAGCCGGGTAGTCGCTCGGAGGGTAATGTCTACCTTTTAGATGTCTTGAGCACTCTTTGTGATCTGGCGGATGTCCAACCGCCGGTCACGAATGAGGGGCAAAGCTTTCGCCCCGTTCTTGATGGTGATCGTGAGACGATTCGGGATGTTCTGTACGGTGTCTATTGCGGAGGCACAAAGCCGGGTATGCGTTGTGTCAAGAAAGGTGATTGGAAGTTAATCAAATATGATGTGATGGAGGGCACGGTCCGCGAGACGCAGTTGTTCAATTTGCGTGAGAATCCACACGAATTTCTATCGGAACATCATGCGCCAACTGTCACCCAATTGATGGAGGGCGTACCCAAGGAGAATCAACTAAATCTCGCTGACGACCCGCGTTATGCTGCAAAGCGGCAGGAATTGGAAGCTCTGTTGCTCTCGGAGCAACGCCGCCTTGATGACCCCTATCGCTTGTGGGATCAGCCTCAGGATTGAACACGTTGTTTCATTTTTCCAGATGAGACGAATGAGGCACGCATGCACGTACAAACCCGAGGGATTCGATGAATGTTTCCGCATGTTTTTTAGGTTCGATTGTCGCCTTGGCTTATGGCGTGTGCTGGGCTGATGAGCAGCCCAGGGTGATCGATCAGACTCGTTTGGCGAAGCAGCCCAATCTGATTTTTATCATGGCTGACGACTTAGGCTACGGTGATGTGGGGTGCTTTGGTCAAAAGGTGATCGCAACTCCAAGGCTTGACCAGATGGCCAGCGAGGGAATGAAATTCACGCAGTTTTATGCGGGGAATACTGTCTGCGCTCCAAGTCGCAGCGTGCTGTTAACTGGGCAACACATGGGGCATACGCACGTGCGAGGCAATGCAAACAGTG
>Ga0315320_10000425_pt1 | contig 34757 bp, 42 predicted proteins | sample M140m21515metaG_FD_203458 | JGI IMG/M metagenome (GOLD analysis project Ga0315320, IMG submission 203458) | Ammonia-oxidizing marine archaeal communities from Monterey Bay, California, United States - M1 40m 21515 | ecosystem: Environmental > Aquatic > Marine > Coastal | place: USA: California... | reverse complement strand
ACTTGGTAGCAAAGCAATGGACTGTGGACTAGGACATATACACACTATAACTTATGCTATTGCAAACAATACAAGTTTATCACATGGCGAACTTAATTGCTTGTTTGCACCATTTGTAATTGCAAAAACATTAGAGTATGATCCTGAGGTATACAAATTTATTGACATTGAAAAAGTCTTGTCAATATATAAGCATTATATTATGGAATGGGATCTAATGTCTAGATATACTGACGAACATCAAGATAGATTTATTGCTCAGGCTGTACAGGACTCTGCATACATTAGTCACCCTGTAACTTTTAAAGCACAAGACTTCCAAGAAATATTTGACAACATTATCTCGTTCTAATAAACTTTTCCCATTGTCTCTCATGAGCATAATACAAAAACATTTTTGTAACTACTTCTAAACTAGCAATACTCATACCTGCAACAATGTTACCAGTTATTAACCAACTGAGTAAAAATGTATCTAAACTTGCAAGGACTCTCCATGTGCAAGTTTTGTAAAAACTATATCTCTTTTTTGCTTTTGGCATTATTATAACTCCTTAGAAAAAGAAAGGAGACCGAAGCCTCCCTTCCAACGATGTTTAGAAAAAACTATTTTTTGCTGTCTTTCTTAAACAAGTGATATAACACAAAGGCACCTACAAGACCTAGCAATCCTTCTGCGGAAAGGCCTTTAAGAATACCCATAACATTGTCCACTACACTTACCTCGGGCCAGAAAGGAATTCCTGTGCCGTTGAATAAGACTTCGAGAACTATGCCAAGTGCTAAAAGTGATAATCCTGTTTGTGTCAAACCGTGAGCCCAATCACCCACCTTCTTGATTATATCCATATAATATTCTCCCATTGGTTATTATAAAACCAATATTATTTACGCCTGTATTCTAAAGGTAAACTACTACTATAAGTTAAATAAGTACTTTAATTGGATGAAACTAAGGATAACTACCGCCAAATGTTAATAGAACTAGAAAATATTAATTTTGAACACGAAATCGAGGTTTCCGGGTACGACAAGAGCATTATTTCAATATTGAATGCCTATGCTTTTGAAAAGAAAACAACAGGATTGGTTGAATTTGGGAGAGGTAACGGAAATTTATTTTCATTTATTTCTGATGCTAGTATGGGAACGGTATCAATTCTAGAAGATTTCACACAAACTATATTTCAAGGCGATTCTACACAATATAAGGATTTAGAAGTTACAACTTACAATGCATTTGCAGGCAAACCACTTGACCAAAAGTTTGATTTTATATATTGTTCTTTACCTAATATGATACCAGGATTTGAACAGCATATATTTGAGTCTAGATTAAAAATGGCATTTGAAAATTTGATGCTTATGCTTAATGAAGATGGTATACTTATAACTGTAGACTTTAATACCCAAAGCATTAAGACAATAATAGAATCATTAGACAAGCCTTATATGCCTTATATTCAAACTAATGATGATGACATTAATCCTGCATACTATATGTGTGCAATAAAAAACTAACAAAGACACTAAAATATGAAATTTTACGATTACGATTTAGAGTACAGCGAAAAATGTTTTACCCCATCAACTGTAAGTAATTTAACTGCACCAAGAATACCTGTACAAGGTAAAAAAGTTTTAGACCTGGGTTGTGGTATAGGTCCATTGTCTGTTTATTTTGCTAAGAATGGTGCTAGTTGGGTAACAGCAACAGATATATACGAAGAACATATTAAGTATGCTAGGCTCAATGCACAAAAACATAATGTAGACATTGGTATAGTTCAGGGAGATTTATTTGAAAACATCTCTGATACATATGATATAATATGTTGTGATGTATCTGGCATAGATAGACGAGTAGCAGAAATTACAGATTGGTTTCCTAGTGGCGTACCAATAGCAGATGAAACAGGTAACAACATAATTTGCAAAGCAATAGAACAAGCACCAAAATATCTAAATGAAGGAGGCGAGATGTATATTTGCGTATCTTCTTTTTCTGATATTAAAAAACTAGAAGAGACCGTAGGTGACAAAGGCGGACCTATATTTGAAAAGAACATTCCTTTTAGTAAAACATTAATGGAAAAGCATCATTTATTAGATCCTAATAGTTTTATAAAAAGAGGTTCTAGGTTCATGTGGACGTTTAGTTTATGGAAGATTTAGTAAAAGAAATATTACAAGAGCCAGAATTTAAACAAGGTGGATTTGTTTATAAACACGTTGCTGGTGGTAACCCTGAACCTTTAAGAGCAGTACAGAGTACAGTAGACCGAATGAGAGAACTTCATGATATAGAAGACTCCCAATTCGGTAAACTGTGTGAAAGACTACTTAACGAAATTACTAAGATTTGTAAATCTTAAGTACTTCAGCAACTGCTGGATGTCTTTCAATTTGCCTGTGGTCAAACTCAATTAAATTTATTCTGTCAGAACTAAATTGCTTTAACCTATCAATAAAGTCAGCAAGTCCATTACTAGTAAAACCTCTATCATGTTGATTAAGGTCACCAGTAACAATCAACTTACTGCCGTCACCTATTCTAGTAAGTAACATCTTCATTTGTTCTTGAGTTGCATTTTGCATCTCGTCTGCAATTATAATTGCATTTTTAAAAGTTCTTCCTCTCATATAGGCAAGAGGTGCCACTTCAAGTTTATTGTTTTCTACTAAGTATTCCATTTCTTTGGGATGATAATACTCATCGAATATATCAAATATGGGTCTAGTCCATGGCGCCATTTTTTCTACTAACGAGCCAGGTAGAAAACCATGTTGTTCATCTACACTAACTGCCGGTCTAGTTATAACTATTTTATCCACGTTACTATTTCTAAATTCTTTGATAGCATATAATGTACTAATCAAAGTTTTACCCGTCCCTGCAGGTCCTGTCGTGAATACTATGTTATTGTTGGGATTTGTTAGCGACTCTAATAAGTCGTCTTGTTTAAAGTTCCTTGGAACTATGTTGACTGTCTTCTGTCTTTGTATGGTCTCTACTTGACCACCTCGAATTATCTTCAAATTTCTGTTCTCCCTAATTTGTGTTTTAAATTGACGTTCTTTACGTTTCTTTCTGGACATGTTACTATACTCCTTGAATGCCGCCCAAACGAATACAATGCAGAATAAATTCCTGCAAGATGACTCTTATTGGGGGGATTTGATATATGTTTGTGTTTAGTTTGATTTAACATACTCATATATTACTTATCTTTCGGTCCTTTTAGAATAACTAATTAGTTAATGAAATGATAAATACATTTACAATAGGAATATATACATGCAAACCTTAAAAATTATTAATGACAACATAAGAAAAATATCCGAAACTAATACGTTGTTGGATATGCTTTTAGAGTTCGAAGGAGTGTTAGATACATTTGATATGTATGCTTACAAGAACTGGAAAAAGGGTGAAGTTATAAACGGACCTAAACTAGGTAGATACTTTATTGAGGTAGCATTAATGTATCCGTATGAGGATATGCCAGATCCTGAAGCATTACTTCGTTTGAAAGCAAATGATTGCGATGTTAAAATGTACAAGGATCAGTTAATTAAAAGTAAGAAGATTAAAAGTGTTGAAGACACGGAAGTAGTAGTACGAGGTAATGCTCCAAGGCGTGTTGCTAAAAAAGAACAACATGATGTCTGGATAGTTGAAGTAAAAATGCCAAGACGTTTTGTAGATGAATTTAGCACAGAACAAATTGAAGCGGCAGAAGATGCCTACGTAGACATGGAGGCTATCCAAAGCGGTGTTGACCAAAATTTAGAAAACCCAATCAACAATGCAGATCCTATGGCACCACCAGTTGATCCTATGGCAGGAACAACACCAGGAGTTGGTCTATAATGAGTTTAGAACATTATGACTTAAAAGAAGTCGTTAAAGATGAAATAAGTATCGATGAGTTTGAACCTAAAACAGGTGAGAAAGAAAACGTTGCTGTATTTGGTTTTTATGTAACTGAAAAAGCAGTTGGTGACGACTTAGCAAATTTTCTAGATAAAAGTTCCTTTGATTTCAGAGATGTCGAAGTAACTCCAAATCCAAATCCAGATAATTTATATATGGTATTTGTTGAAGTAGATAGACAACCTGGAATAGTTGACATGATTAAAGAAGTTGCCAAAGATGTTGTAAACATTGCAGGCAAAATGGATTGGAGAGGTAAACCATTACTAAGTGATAGACCTTTTGATTTAGATGATCCTCAACTAGAAGGACTAGTAAAAACAACGCCAGAAGAATACATCACAAGAGAAGAGTATGACGATATGATTAAACAAGAAGAAGATAACAACATTACAGATTTTGTTTTAGATAATACTAATGCTTCTACAGTCACACTTACAGACAATATTATCAATATAATTGACTATAAGAACAATGTTAAGTTAGAATTTGTTTCTTTTGGTGATGGTAAACCCACATTAGAAGAGGCAGGGCTTAGTGACCTAGCAATTGATTATGATTTTGATAGACATCTTATCAAAACACTAGAAAGTTTGAGAGGAGATTTAAATATATTACCTATCAACAGAAACATAGTGATGCATAATCCTGCAACGGATCAAGTTCTAGTAGTCAAACCATGTTAGCATTTTTAAAATCCCTACCTTTTGTCGGCATAGCATTACTAATGGCATACGGTGCCCATAGTTTTATTGTTGGCAACTTAAACGATTCAATAGACAAACTGCAAATGCAAGTAGAACAATATGTTGCACAGAATGTTGCATTACAAACAGCCGCCGACTTAAATGAAAATACAATTAGAAGTTTAGAAGAAGGTGCAAAAAAACAAAGAGAACAAATTACAAGTTTAACTGATAACTTAAATGTTGCAGTAGAACAGAAAAACGAAGCATTAAGAATATTTAATGACCATGACATAACTAAACTAGCCAAAAACAAACCTGGACTTATGGAGCCTAGAGCAAACAAAGCCACAAAATTAGAGTTTGACGGCATAGAAGAGTTAAGTAAAGATAATGAACAAAACGATTAGAAATTTAACAGTAGTTGGACTAGCATTACTCCTAGGTGCATGTGCTAGTACAGGCACTGGATATCAACCTTTACCTCCTGTAAAGGTAATTACCGAAACAGTTGAAGTAGAAATATATGCTCCACCTTTACCACCAGCAATTGATTTACAAGATGTTGATTGGAAAGTTATTTCAAACTATCCTTGCAGACCAGCAACAGGCAAAGATAAGAAAACAGGTTTATATACATACGACAAATATGAAAAAGAAGAATACACAACTGAAGAAGGCGAAACTAAAACTAGATTAAAAAGAGATGCTGATAATAAACGTATACCTTTGCCAGTAATAGAAGGTGAACAGGTATGCGGTAATTTAAAAGAAAAAATATATGAAATAGAAAAATTACTGGATGGTGAATTTGTTGTATTTGCAGTTACACCCAGTGGATATCAAGCATTAAGTACTAACTTACAAGAGATAAAAAGATACATAGCACAACAAAAAGAAATCATTTATTACTATAGAGAAGCAACTGCTCCTAAAGGCAAAGAAGGCTGGATAGAAGAGAACAAAGAAAGACAAGAAAACGACATTGAAGCCGCAGAGGCCGATAATGAACAACCAATTGCTGAAGCACCTAAAGAAGAAGGTGGCTTTAGTATCAAATCACTATTACCGAATATAGGCGGTAAGGAATAAAAGAACCATGAGCGATACATTTAATAGACTTAAACCATTATTTGTCGAACTAAGAATAGACGAAGATAAAATTGTTCCAGAAGCAAAACTATTTGAAGATTTAAACTTTGATAGTTTAGATTCTGTAGAAATTGTTATAGATGCTGAAGAAGAATTTGATATTGTTATCGAAGACGCTGATGTAGATAATTTTGAAACAATACAAGACATTATCACATACATCGACGAACGTATATAAACACAATTTTAACTTGACTTTGTTGTTGCTATAACTTATAATAGCAATATGGATTATTACGAAACATTAGGTGTGAATCACACAACTACACCGGATGGAATTAAAAAAGCATACAAGAAACTTGCTTCTAAACATCACCCTGATAAAGGTGGTGATGAGGAAGAGTTTAAGAAAATCCAACAGGCATACGAAACATTAAGTAACCCCGAAAAGAAACAACAATACGATAATCCAGATCCGTTTGCTCAAATGGGAGGCAATCCATTTGGTCAAGGTAACTTCCAAGATATATTTAGTGAAGTATTTGGAGGAGGCTTTGGACAAAGACGCCAGCCTGCTCGTAATCCAGACGGAGTATGTGACGTACATGTAGACATTGCAGAAGTTTATACAGGGTGTGAAAAAACTATAGATGTTGGCTTTGCAAAATATAAATTAACTATTCCTGCAGGTACATATCACGGAACAAAATTTGTTATGCATGGCAAAGGTCCACAACAGCATTCACAACTTCCTCCCGGCGATTTAATTTGTAGAATACATGTAATTAATTTGCCAGAATGGGATAGACATAACGATGATTTAATTATTAAAGTTGAATGTGATTACTTCGAAGCCATGATAGGCACTTCGATAAGATTCCCACATATAGATGGAAAACAATTTGAAGTAAAAATTCCAAGTAGAAGTTTACCTAATAGTAGACTCAGACTTCCTGGTAAAGGAATGCCTAATCCTACCAATGGGCGTATAGGTGATTTATATGTAATAGTTGGAGTGACTTCACCCAAACTAAGTGATGAAGATATACGAAAAATAAAAGAATTTAAAGACAAGGAAATGTAAATACTAGTATGAGCCAATTAGATAATGTAATAACATGTGCAGTAAATTATGCATCAGATAAAAATCACGAATATGTGACATTAGAACATTTAATGTTATGTTGTTTGGAAGAAGAAGCAATTATAGAATTGCTAGATAATTTTGAATGTGATGTAGAACTTACACGACAAGATTTAAAAAACTATTTAGACGATGACTCTACAAACGGTTTAAAAGGAGATGTTCCTTACGATGGTAAGCCTAAGAAAACTGCAAGTGTAGAACGTGTAATGCAAAGAGCATTTGCTCAAGTTATTTTTAGTGCTAGAGACCAAGTAAGCAGTATAGATTTATTTGTTAGTATTCTTAGTGAAGATGATACACATGCCAAATATCTTTGTGAACTAAATGGTATAGATAGACTGGCTGTAGTACAAGTATTAACAGCAATGAATACTGCTAACATGAAAGAAGCAGAAGACTTCCTAATTAATTTAAATAAAAAAGCCAGTGAGAGTGAGATAGATCCTTTAATTGGTAGAGCAGAAGAAGTCAGTGATGTAGTACATATCCTTGCTAGACGTAAAAAGAACAATCCACTATTAATTGGTGAGCCTGGTGTAGGTAAAACTGCTATTGCAGAAGGACTTGCATTAAAGATTGTAGAAGGGCAAGTGCCAAATGCTCTTAAAGAAAAAGTAGTATACAGTTTGGACATTGGTGCCTTACTTGCTGGTACTAGGTACAGAGGAGACTTTGAAGAACGTATTAAAACAGTATTAGATAGTTTAGAAGAAGATAAGAATGTTATCTTGTTTATAGATGAGATACATATGATAATGGGTGCCGGTAGTGCAGGAAGTAGTAACGTTGATGTTGCTAACTTATTAAAACCATTATTAGGTAGAGGTAAACTACTTACTATGGGTGCTACAACAAACGATGAGTATAGCACACACTTTGAAAAAGATAAAGCATTATTGCGTAGGTTCCAACGTGTTGACATAGAACCAACAGATGTTCCTACTACTATAGAAATAATGAAAGGACTTAAACCTTTCTTTGAAGAATTCCATGGTGTAACATACACAGACGAACTAGTTGCAAAGAGTGTCGACTTAGCCGATAGATATATTAAAAACAAATTCTTTCCAGACAAAGCAGTAGATGTAGTAGACGCCGCCGGAGCCGCAGTTAAATTACGAGGTGAGGAGATTGTTAATACATCAGATGTTGTTCATGTTATTAGTAAAATGAGTAATATTGGTAAAGATGTTATTGATGTTGACAGCACAGAAGGATATAAAAGTTTAGACAAACGTATTAAGACTAAAGTTTACGGGCAAGACGAAGCCATAGATCAAATAGTAGAAGCGATACTTGTTGCTAAAGCAGGACTTAGGGAAGAGAATAAACCCGTTGGTAGTTTCTTATTAGTAGGCCCAACTGGTACAGGTAAAACAGAAACAGCAAAACAATTAGCAGACCAAATGGAAGCCAAACTTATACGTTTTGATATGTCAGAGTATCAAGAAAGACATAGTGTAAGTAAATTAATTGGTGCACCTCCAGGATATGTTGGACATGCTGAAGGCAAGATGGGTCAAGGACAATTACTTACAACTGTAGAAGATAATCCTAATTGTGTATTACTATTAGATGAAGTTGAAAAAGCCGCACCAGAAGTATTACAAGTATTGTTACAGGTAATGGACGATGGCAGGCTTACAGGTGCTACAGGAAAAACAACAGATTTTACTAATGTTATTATGTTAATGACAAGTAACTTAGGAGCATCGGCGGCTGAATCATTAAAGATTGGTTTCGGTGACCAAAAGAAAAAGGATACAGATATAAAAGCAATCAAAAGTTTCTTTGCTCCAGAATTTAGAAATAGGTTAGATGCTGTAATTAAATTTAATAAACTAGGAACTCCTGTTATTAAGAAAATTGTAAAACGTTTAGAAGATGAAATTAATTTACAATTAAAAGATAAAGAGATTATAATTACATTAGATGCAAGTGCTGTAAAATATTTTGTTGAAAATGGATACGATCCGTCTATGGGTGCTAGACCATTAAAACGATTATTTGAACAGAAACTTAAAAAGCCTTTAAGTAAACGTATATTGTTTGAAGAATTAAAAGATGTCGAATTAAGTGTTTCCAAAGGAGAAGACGGTGTCGACATTAACATTAAATAATATACAACACATTGACCGAACGTTGTATCCTGATACAGAAATAGTAGGATCAGATAGATTTTACTATAACAAGTATCCATACAAAGCCGCACTAATAGATAATCAAATTAGATATGATGTTAGTAGAGCATTAGAAATATATGACTGGCTAGAAACTGTAGGCAGAGAAGATACTAAGTTTAAGTCAGGTCACACTAGGCATGTATATTTTAAAGACATAGACAAACTATATTTTTTTATAGATATGTTTGCAGACCAAATAGATAAAGTTCAAGGTCCTGTATCTAATAAGCATATAGCATACTTGTTTGAACGTAAACATAATGGAGAACGTCATAATCCAAACTTTAGAGAAGAACTTATTATAAGAAAAACTAAATGGCATAATACATATGATTGTAAAGTATGGATAGGAACCAAACTAAAGTATAATAACTTTATGGGCATAATCAATAGCGATTATTCTAAAGCAGTTAGAACAATTAGACAAGATACAATACGAACTATAGAAAATATGGTTGATAAATCTAGAAAACATAGATGGAACTTTATATATTGCGACAGCAAGTATGCAGAAGATATCCATTTTTATGTAAAACTTAAACATCCTGATGCATTTATAGTTATCACTAAAGCATTAGTCGAAGAAAAGTTGTAAATGGATAAATAGTTGTATGGCAATTAATAGAAAATCAATATTAGTTCAGAGCTCAACAGGCTCTAACATGAATGTAACTACCAATAAAGTTGAAGGTGATAATTACTATGGTTATAGTGATGGTCTACACACATTTGCAATTAAATACAATGCATTTAAAGGCAGAGTATTTGTACAAGCAACTTTAGAACTAAGTCCTACAGAAACAGATTGGTTTAATGTACAACTACCCGGTGGTATTAGTATAAATGCTGGCGGTTATAAGCAATTCCCTCAAACAGGTACTGACGGTTTTACTGGTGTAGAAGGCTACAACATACAAGGAAACTTTGCTTGGCTAAGAGTAAAACTAGATAGGTCATATATAGGCGACGGAACTACATATCAGGCTGATTACGGCTCTGTAGATAGTATCCGCATGTCCGCTTAAAACTAAATCCAAAAAAAATGACTAAAGTGATAAATACTGCTATAAGCAGGATTATTACATATGGCAATAGGATCAAATCAAGGCGTAGAATTTAACTTAACTTCTATCCAAGACAATCAAGTATTAGTATATGACGCGGCGCAAGGCGTCTTTGTTAACGAAACACAGGCGGTATCCGCTAATGCTAGTGTTACTGGATTAGGAAGAAATGTTGGATCGACAGGCGTTGGTGTATACAAACAGAATGACTCGCAGTATTTAGAGTTTTATAAATTAGATGCGGGTTCAAACGTTACATTATCTTTAAACGATAATGTAATTACTATTGATGCACTTATAGGTTCATCAACTGCAACAGTCCAATCTGCAACAGCAAATATTATTCCTGTATACGATTCAACAGGTAATGTAGTTCAAAGTTCAACTAATTTAACGTACGATGGTTCTACATTAAATATAGTAGGAGCAAATGCAAATGTTTCTACTAACAACGGTGTAATTACAAGTGCTGGATTAGTTACAACAAACTTAACTGTAAGTGGGTTGTCTTATCCTACAGCAGACGGAACTAATGGTCAGGTATTAAAAACAGATGGTAGTGGAACACTAAGTTGGGTTAACCAAACTTCAATTGCTACTAAATTAGATAGTTCATTATTCAATGCTCATGTGGCATCAGCAATAACAACAGTATCCAATCATGCTCCTGCATTAGATGTTACTTACAATTTAGGTAACAACACAAATAGATATTCACAAGTGTTCTCTCAATACTTCAGAGGAACAGCAGACTTGGCAGTCAATGCCACTAACTTAGGATCACAACCTGCGGCTAATTATAGATTGGCGGCAGACTCTTATACAAATACTCAAATAGATAGTTTAATTGCAGGAATCAACATTCCTGATATTTCAAATGTACTTTCAAACGTAACAGTAACAGATGGTAGTACTCAATTTGTGCAAGAAAATGGTACTATAGATGTCCGTTCATTAGACGGAAGTATAACAGTTGCCTTAGATACTACTAATAAAAGAATAGATTTAAGCACCGTACAGTCACAAAATGTCTTCAGTAGAGTAAGAGCAAATAATGATAGTGCTAATACAATCGTAGCAGAAACAAGTACAGACGTACTAAACTTTGCTAACGGCACAGGTATTAATGTTACTGCTAATCCAAGTGGTGACGTTGTTACTATTGGTACAGCATTAAGTTTATTTGACCTTACAGATGTTAATGCAAGTGGTATATCAAACGGACAAATTTTAAAATGGGATAGTACTAGTAGTAAATTTGTAGCCGCGGCAGATGGTGGCGGTGGTGGAGGCGGAATAGCCTTAACAGATTTAAGTGTTACAAGTAACTCAGCAAGTGGTAATGGTAGTTTAACATATAACAGTGGTACAGGAGTATTTACATTTACTCCAGCAGACGTAGGTTCTTTAACACAAAGTTTAAGTTGGAACGCAGGCACAACTACATTAAGTATTAGCAGTGGCAATTCAGTAGACCTAAGTTCTTTATTAGATAATGCTGATACACAGGATTTAAGTATATCAGGAAACGTTATTAGTTTGGTTAACGGTGGTAGTGTTGACTTAACAACTGCAATAGCAACAGGTGGCGGTAACTACGGAGATTCTAATGTAAGTCTTCACTTGAATACAAGTAGTGCAACAGCAGGTAAAGTATTAGGTTGGAACGGAAGTGACTATGCTTGGGTAACAGACGGTGATGCACAAGACATCACACTAAGTGGTAACGTAATTAGTCTTACTGGACAATCAGGTAATGTTGATTTAACTACATTATTAGGAAGTGTAACCAGTGACTATGGTGATAGTAATGTTTCAACATACTTAGGTGCTCAAGGCTATGCAACACAAACAAATATTATAGCGGCAATCACAGATAGTGCGCCAGCAACATTAGATACATTAAATGAATTAGCGGCGGCGTTAGGAGATGATCCTAACTTTGCTACAACAACAACGAACAGTTTAGCCCTTAAAGCCAACTCAGCAGACTTACATGCAGTTGCAACAAGTGGCTCATTTACAGATTTAGGTAGCAGACCTACAATAAGTTTATCAGGTAGTGACTTAACATATGATGGTACTACATTAGACTTAACAGGCTTAGGTGCTACTGGACCACAGGGTCCACAGGGTAATGTAGGCGCAACTGGACCACAAGGTTCAACTGGACCACAGGGTGCTGATAGTACCGTAGCAGGTCCAACAGGTGCAACTGGTCCACAGGGTGCAACTGGTCCACAGGGTACTGCTGGAGTAGGTGTTACCAGTGTAACACTAGTAGGTGGTAATGATTTAACATTTACTTACTCAAATACTTCAACACAAAGTTTAGGTAATATAGAAGGACCACAGGGTGCTACAGGTGCCACAGGAGCCGCAGGTAGTAATGGAGCAGATGGTGTACAACTTACAGACTTTAGTGTTACTACAGGAAGTGCAAGTGGCGGCGGAACATTATCTTACAATAATGGTACAGGTGTAACAACATTTGCACCAGCAGATTTAAGTTCATACTTAACATCAGAAACATTTACAACTCTAGTACAAGACACATCACCACAACTAGGTGGTCACTTAGATACTAACGGATTTGATATTGTTAGTACTTCTAGCAGTGACATAGAGTTAGATCCTGATACTTCAGGTAAGGTAGTATTCAAAGGTAATGCTACTAGAGGTGCAGGACAATTTAAATTAAATTGTGAGAATAACTCACACGGTGTAACAATTAAAGGACCTCCACATAGTGCAGGGGCAACTTATACCTTGACATTGCCAACAACAGACGGTGATGCCGACCAAGTATTAAAAACAGACGGATCAGGCGTCCTAGCATGGGTTGACCAATCAGCAGGTGGTGGAGCAAGTGCATTAGATGGCTTATCAGATGTTAGTACATCAGGCGTAACTAGTGGACAAGTATTAAAATACAATGGTAGTAGTTGGGCACCAGCGGCAGATAATAATAGTGGCGGCGGAGGTGGTGGTTCTACATCATTTGAATACTTTAAATTACATTATACATCTGCAGGAGCAATAGACACTACACAGGGTACAGGCGGCATTAGTGATAAAAGTACAAATATGTCAAACGTCACAGTAAACAATGCGGCATCAAATAGTTGCGAAATCAAAGTAGACTTTGGTAGCAACTATAATTATCCTCCACTCAATATTATAGGATACGGTTATTCCCAATCGACAAGTGAATACAATATTAAAAACATGATACAAAATACTGTTAATACTACATTGAAGATGGACGGTAGTGGTTCTCCACATGGAAGTTTTGGAACAAGTGAAATAACAATGAGTTTAACACGTTCAGAAACAGGTTCAAGCAGTGGATTCGGGCAGACAAGTCATGCTTGGATTTACTTTACGATGGGAAGTTAATAATGGCCGAAGTTTATAATAAGAATGCAACATCAGTTCTAGATATATACAAACCAGCAAAAGTATTACAACTTAGTGTACAAAGTGCGACTGGTGAAAAGTATTGGCCTCACAATGATGGAGAAGGTGACCCATGGTGGACATCAAGTTCTAGTCCAAAGTTTTATCAATATAAACTGGTAATGACGGTTACAGAATATTCACATGGATCACACAAAACAAGAGAACATAAAAAATATAACGGGTTAGATATTACTGTTGGTGACTGGATTGCAGGATCTCAAGATGGTAGATGTATGCAAATTATCAGTATTAGTTCCAAGAGTGCAACATCCGTTACATGTATTGTAGAAGATGTTTTAAGATACAATACATTTAGAAGTAGTACAGGATCACCAATTTTTAGTGTACCTGGTACTGCATTATTATTTACACTCAACGAAAAAGGTAAACCGATTATAGATCCTTTGCCTGCAAGTGTTGTTAGTACAGATTTTTATCCAAATGTTACAAGTAGGTTTGAATATTTTAACCCTGCAGAAAACTATAGATTGGAAAAAACTGCTCATGGTTTCGCAAGGGGCGATGTAATTGTTGTCACTCAATCCGGAACCTATCAAAAGGCGAATGCCAGCACAATGTCGAGAACTATTGGAGTTGTTAGTGTAGTAGGTCCTGGGCCTAATCAGTTTGCAGTTATGCCACAAAATAGGATTATAGATTTTAATCCTGCTTTACCAGGTACTGCAGGTAGTTATATCTATGCAGACACAGACGGAGACTTAACAACAACTGATACCGGTAAAGTTATATTCTTAAAAATTAAGGACAGTTTACCTTCTAATGTAACATCTACTGATGCAACAATTACAGCAACAGCAGGTGATGTTATAGAAATTAACAATGTAAATGTAACATTAACAGGCGGTAATGCTAGTACTATTATATCAGACATTAATAATGCAACTACAACATTGGTAACAGCATCATCGTTACCAGAACCAACAACAGTACAAAGTAATACAGGCACATATAACTATGGTTTGTTAGGTGGTTATATACCATTTAGTGCTAACATAACAACAGGTAGTGGAACGTACCTTATTAATGTTACAACTGCTCCAAGTGGTAATGCACAATACGGAGCAGGTATTGCCAATGGCACAGATATTAAAAGTACTATTGATGCATTAAGCATACCTAACTTCTCTGTAAGTGTATTAGGTAGTGGAGAATTAAAATTAAGTGAGGCTAGTGGTAATGCTGTAACTATTACTAATGTTACAAACGATACAGGCGGTACACCGTTTGCAGGTGCTAGTAGTGTATCAGGACTACCAGCAAGTACATCTGCAACAACAGGCTCATACCTACATCTTACAAGAGCAGACGGTGGCCCAATTGATATAGAAGATACAACAGGAACACCTACTCAAGACTTTGCTATATATTCTGCACACAATGGGCAATATCCACTAGGACTATACATCGAGCATGGTGTTAGAAGTGGAGGTATTACTATTGTTGCAAATATATCTGCTAGAGATGGATTGACATCACAAGGTGGTGACATGGCATACGTTACTGATGCAGGTGATGGTGAGTGGGCATTGTTTGTGTATACAGGATCTGCATGGAGCGAAGTTGGTAATCAGGATAGTGCGGCAACAGATGCTCAAACAATTACATTAGACTTTACAGCACCAGGTAGTGGCTTTGGTGGAGTAGAGACACAAGACTTAGCAAACATATCACCGGGAGCAAGAATAATTGATATAGGCATAGACGTTACTACAGGATTAAGTAACTGGACTGGTGCTAGTGCTCCTACAGTAGAAGTTGGTACAGCATCTGACTTAGACCAATTCTTAACAGGTGATGAAAGTGACTTAGAAACAGCAGGAGATTATACTGCTAATCCTAATTACTTGTACCCAGCAACTCAAACAAATGACCTCAGTTTAAAAGCAAGAATATACCACAGAGGTGCAACAGCAGGTGCATTCAGCATCAGAGTTACATACGTTTAACACTTAAACAGTAACTTAACAATTACACTCCTTTACGATAAATACAAGTAGGACTTACTACGATGTAAGTCTTCTTATATAAGAAATATAATCCTTAAGGAGTAACAAAAATGGCGAACATTAAAAACTTTGGTATCAAAGGTGTAGCCGCAGATATTCAATTTGGTAAAAGTGGTGGATTCATGGTTTATGATAAATCCAACAACAAATTCCAAGTTAAAGATTCAAGTAGTGCTTTAGAAGACATCGAATTTGCAACCGTACTTGCTGGTACGTGGGCAGGTACAGAAATTGGTGTAACTAAAGGTGGTACAGGACTTTCGTCCGTAGCACAAGATAAAATTATCTACACAACAGGCGCAAATACATTTGGTACTACAGACATAACCGCAACAGGTATTTCACTATTAGGTAGTGCAAGTGCTTCAGCGGCAAGAACGGCATTAGGTTTAGGGACTATCGCAACACAGGCTTCAAACTCAGTAGACATCGACGGCGGTGCTATTGACGGAACAGTCATAGGAGCCAACTCGGCGGCGGCAATTACTGGTACAACTATCACAGCAAATAGTGGTTTTACTGGTGCATTGACTGGTAACGCGGATACGGCAACAGCATTAGCGGCTGGCAGAACTATTGGAATGACTGGTGATGTAACATGGACATCAGCATCTTTTGATGGTACAGGCAATGTAACCGGAACTTCAACTCTAGCAACTGTTAATTCAGATGTTGGTACAGCAGGTTCGGCTACAGCAGTACCAGTTATAACAGTTAATGCAAAAGGTTTAATCACAGCAGTTAGTACAGCATCTATTTCAACTAGTTTTGATATAGCGGCTGACAGTGGTTCAAACGATACAGTTAGCGGTGGCGATACTTTAACCTTTGCGGGTACGACGAATGAAGTAGAAACAACAGTTTCAAACAACCAAATTCAAATTGGTTTACCAAATGACGTTACCATTGGTAACGATTTAACAGTTTCCGGTACACTTAACTCAGACGATATTACATCGGCTACAGTTACAATTACTGGTGACGCAGTTGTTTCAGGTAACTTAACAGTTAATGGAACAAGAACAATTACTAATAGTACAACTGTACAAGTAGACGATCCAACTTTTGAACTAGGTGATCCTAGTATCTCAAGTGACGACAACTTGGATAGAGGTATTATGTTTAATTGGCATGATGGATCAGCGGCAAAGAAAGGTTTCTTTGGTTACGATGATTCAGCAAGTGAATTTGTTTTCATAGCAGATGCTACAGAAAGCTCAAACACTTTCACAGGTACAGCAAGTGCATTAAGAACAGGGGCAATTACTGCCGCTTCTTTCACTGGTGCCAGTGGTGCAACAATAACAGCATTTTTAGATGAAGATAATATGGCAACTGATTCTGCAACAGCAGGTGCTACTCAACAGAGTATTAAAGCATACGTTGATAACGAAATTTCAAATGTTAATTCTTCATTCACATTAAGTGCAGATTCCGGATCTAATGATACTTTCACAACAGGTCAAACATTAGATTTTGCAGGAACAACTAACCAAGTAACTACAGCAGTAAGTGACAATACTATAACATTAGGATTGGCAAGTGCTCCTACAGTGAGTGGTACAATGACAGCAGGTGGATTTACAACTGCTGGAACAATTACCGACGGAGCATTTAGTGTTTCCAGTGGTGCTATAACAGGTGCAACAACAGGTGCATTTAGTGGTACAGTAACAGCAGGCGCATTTAACGACGGTGCGGCTACATATGATGCTGGTACTATTAGTTCAGGTGTTGCGGCAACATTCAGTGGTGCAGTACAAGGTGGTAGTTTAACAGACGGAACAGCAACAATAACAGGCGGAGATTTTTCCGGTGTTGATGTAACTGCTTCTGGAACAGTTCAGTATGGATCATTAAGCGATGGTACAATTACTGTAACTGCTTTTGTTGATGAAGACAATATGGCTTCAGATAGTGCTACTTTAGTACCAACTCAACAATCTGTTAAAAAATATGTCGATGACCAAATCCTTACAGTTAATACTGGTAACAGTTTGGCTTTCCAAGGTGATGGCGGTGGTGCTTTATCAATTGATTTTGATACTGAAACATTAGATATAGCAGGTGGAACAGGCTTAACTACAGCAGGTAGTGGTAACACATTAACTGTAAACCTAGATAACACAGCGGTATCAGCCGCAAGTTATGGTAGTAGTACAGCAATTCCAGTTATAACAGTAGACGCACAAGGTCGTATAACAGCGGCTTCAACGGCTTCTATTAGTACTTCTTGGACACTAACAGGTGATTCAGGTTCACAAGTTGTTGACGGTGGAGACACAGTTGACATAGCAGGTGGAACTAACATTACTACTGTAGCAAGTGCAACTGATACATTAACTGTAAACATGGATACTACATTAAGTGGTATGGTTGCAGGTACATTCTCAGGTGCAGTTCAAGGTGGATCATTAACAGACGGAACTGCTACATTGACAGCAGGTGCTTTGAGTGGTGTAACAACTATTGGAGCAACTGACTTAACATTAGCAGGTAACTTAACTGTAAATGGTACAACTACTACTGTTTCTTCAACTAACACAACAATTTCTGACAAACTGTTAGAACTTGGTACTGGTTCAACTGGCGCGGCGTCAGGCGATGCTGGTATTGTTATTGAAAGAGGAAACGATGATAACGCATTCTTTGGTTGGGACGAAAGTGCTGATCAATTCCAGTTTGCAACAACAACTGCAACAGGATCTAGCTCAGGTGATTTAACATTAACTGATGCTAACTTGAAAGCAGGAACTATCACATACGCAAGTTTAAGTGATGGTGCAATAACTATTACAGGTTTTGTAGATGAAGACAACATGGCTTCAGATAGTGCTTCTTTAGTACCTACTCAACAATCTGTTAAAGCATACGTTGATACGAAAGTATCAGCAGTTGATGATACTGTACTGAGACAAACGTTTACAGCAAACAGTTCAGATAGTTCATTTGCAATTGGTACAATGCCTAACACAAGTGGTAGAACTTACATAGGTTCTAAACTAACATTAAAAGTTTCAACAGCATTTAGTGGTGGTTCAGTTGATGGTATAGTTATAAATGACGGAACTAATGACTTAATGGCAGTGGCTCAAAACGATCCAACTGTAACAGGTCTTTACGTTGTTGACTTAGGTGCGGAAGCAATAGCCGGCGGAGCAACAGTAACAGCATCATTTAAACAGTCAGACGGAAGTACTGCAAGTACTCCAACGGCTGGTGTTGTTTTGGCAACCGTTGAATATCAATTCTTAACTTAATAGTTAAACAATAGTATACAACAAACTAAAAGGAGGCTCCGGCCTCCTTTTTCTTGGCTAAATATTATACAATGTTATACCACCATCACAAATTAGAATACATGGAATTAAATTATCTGAAACAATTTGGTCATATTATGGCTCCACTATGGTTAAATGGTAGTCATGTATTTACAACATGCTTTGAACCAGATGTATTTAAAGATTCTAACATAGACAAATACATTGCGTTCTTTAAAACTAAACCCAACAAAGCCAAAGCAGTATTACTTGTTATGGAAGATACTGAACAAAAACATATTGACATGCTGAATGAATACATTCCTACATTGGTATTCAATCAATTGGTATGGGAAACATGTAAGACATTACCAGCAGTCACTGAGTGGGATAGTGATGCTGATAAATTTGTATGTTTGACAGGTGCACCTAACAAGTACAATAGATATAGACTAATAGTTGAAATGGCAAAACGTAATCTCCTTGAACATTGCGAATACAGTTTACAATTAACACAAAGCAATCTAGCAAATAGTGTACAATACTTAGAACTAGAAGACCAACAGAACTATAATAATTTAAATTTAAATTCAAATCCAGATAATTCAGCATGGTATGAAGTAGAAGGGTCTCGTAACTCTTGGCATCCACACATAATGCAAACAGATATATTAGAACATAAACTGTTTAGACTAATATCAGAGACTGGATACTACGATGAACAAAACAATCATAGGCATAAACTTGTAACAGAAAAAACTTGGTACACCATAGGATATAAACTACCATTTATTATTGCTGGACAATATGGTACATGCAAATATTTAAACGAGTTAGGCTTTCACACATTTGATGAGTACTTGGTAAAACCGTACGACTTGATACCCGATCCTAAAGAACGTATGGATGCTGTTTTAGAAAACGTAGAGCATTGGAGAGATAATATGTACTTAGGAGCAATTGATAAAGTAGAAGAAAACTATAATCTATTAATTCAGATGGGTAAAGAACAAGATAGTCTGTTTAAACATATATTAGAAAACATACTAGACATTCCTTATGACGGCACTATGTTATCTCAATCAACCATAGACTGGTTAAAAGAAAATCGTAAAAAACTTGACTAGTACTCAAATATAGTATAAACTGTATTAATGAGTAAAGATAAAGACGATAACGAATCAAAAGATAACGTGATTCGATTTCCTGGAAAAACACCAGATCCTGATAAAGTATTATTATTTACAGGAAAAAACATAGATGACATCAACGAATTCAATATAGAAGAAATGGAGATAGTTGATTCATTTACTCCTGAAGAATTACACAAAAAAATGCAACATCTTGATATGCTGTACGAAAAATGCTTTCATATAACAAAACATTTAGAATTAAAGATGCATGACTACAGTCAAGAGCTGAATGCCCATAAATTAACTGCCTTAGAAGCAGATTTGAAGCAACTTTTTATAAAATACTGCGAATAAAAGGTTGACTTTGCTTCAAAAAGGCGTATAATAGTATACATAGGTTGAGAATAACACATTACGTAGGAGTAATTATATGGAAACTTTACAAGTAAGACCAAAAGAGACACGAAGCATCGTGACAAGAGCCATGAAGGCTCGAAGACCAATATTTCTCTGGGGTGCACCAGGTATTGGTAAATCAGAACTAGTCGAAGATATTGTATTAAGTGGGGATTTAGGAAATGCCCATATGATAGATATGCGACTTGCACTTATGGAACCAACTGACCTTAGAGGTTATCCGTTCCGTAACCCAGAAACTAATCAGATGGAGTGGGCACCTGCAGTAGACCTTCCAACTGAAGAGTTTGCGGCACAATTTGATAATGTTGTATTGTTCTTAGATGAACTTAACTCCGCACCACCAAGTGTGCAGGCGGCGGCATATCAATTAGTTCTTAATGGCAAGATAGGACAGTATGTACTTCCTAGCAATGTCAGAATTATAGCGGCAGGTAATCGTGAGACTGACAGAGGTGTTACTTACAGAATGCCAGCACCGTTGGCTAACAGGTTCCGTCATATTAATATGGAAGTAAACTTTGAAGATTGGAGCATTTGGGCTACAACAAACAAAGTTAACCCTGATGTGATTGGTTACCTAACTTATTCAAAAGCAGATTTGTTTGACTTTGATCCTAAAACATCAAGTCAATCATTTGCTACTCCTCGTTCATGGAACTTTGTGAGCGAGATTTTAAACACTGAAGGCTTTGATACTGCTTCTGACTTTGAGCAGAAGGCAGAGATTGCCGGAGCAGTTGGTGAAGGCATGGCTATTAAATTCTGTGAACACAGAAAAGTATCTAGCAAATTGCCTAACCCAGAAGAGGTTCTTATCGGTAACGTTAAGAAACTTGATGTCAAGGAGAAGTCAGCACAATATTCATTTGCTATTGGACTATGCTACGAACTAGCAGAACTATATAGCAAAGACGATGACGATGCGTTTGATAAAGGCGTTGACTACTTCTTTGACTTTATTATGGAAAACTTTGAACCTGAGCTAGTAATATTTAGTGCTAAAACGGTTCTTAGTGACCATGACATAGATATTAAGCCACGTAAACTACAAGGCAAGAAGGAGTTCAAAGAACGTTATTGGAAGTACTTGTTCCCAGGACAATAGGAACAAGCCAACCAGTCAAAACTGTTACTGTATCCTACATCGTTACTCCTACAACCTAGCAGTGACAGTTTTACCCTCTCTTCGGAGAGGGTTTTTTTTGGCTTAAATAAAGTAAGATTTTAAAAAGTTCGATAGATTGATGTGACCCGGTTTATCCATATGATTAGGAGATCCGGCTGACTCAATTTGACCTTTTGGACCCGGTAGATGTAAATCAACAGGAATATCATTCAAGTATGTAACATACTCCGAAGGCATAACTTCAATTGTTCCTGGATACATATCTACCATAACCGTTTTAATTTTATTTCTTTCACAATAGTAATACATATTTTCTAAGTAAACTTGTTTATGGTATTTCATAATAGCAGGATCGTATAATTTAATCATGTATTGTCTGTAAGCATACTTCCATTCTTCAGTCATTTCCATTCTATTATCTATAGAAGTATAGTGGTCACTAACAAATTTAGGATCGTAATCATCATATACATACGGAACTTCATCTAGGTTAGTATGATTAATGATTTTGTTTGCAGTCAAATCTCCATTTAAAGATTCTGCATCGGCTGGATTAGTGTTTACTGGAAACGTAAATCTGTCAGGTGTTGTGCACCATATAACTAGGTGAGTGACACCTAGTTTTTCAACAGCATATTTCATTTGGGTGTGAATATATACAGTATCTGCACCTCCTCTACCTAAGCAAGATACCTGCATGTCCAAATGTTGTCCAAGTTGATATGAAAAGTGGTCATCTAAATTCCACTGGTCATATATGCATGTAAAACTGTCTCCAACTACTCCTAAATGTCCTTTCATACCATTATTTATGGTAAAAAAAGGTTGACTTTGACTTAAAAAGGCGTATAATTGTATATATAAGTTAAGTGTGTAGGAGCATTTTATGACAGACATATTAGAAGCAAAACAGCCAAAGATTAGTAGCAATCCAAAAGATACTGCTCATAAGGCTATTGCTAACATTCCTGAATCCAAACTAACAGATAAAGAAGTTGAGGATCGTTTGATATCAACTCGTATTAATATGCTTCTGCAATGTCCTTTCTACGGCAACCTTGCATGTAGATTAGAATTTAAAGATGCTAGTGAATGGTGTCCAACTGCCGCAACTGATGGCAAATATTTTTATTACAACAAGGATTTTATATCTGCGTTATCATTACCTAACTTAGTTTTCCTTTGGGGTCACGAAGTTGAGCATTGTGTTTATGACCACTTTGGTCGTAGAGGTAGTAAAGATCCTATGCTTTGGAACATAGCAAATGACTATGTGGTAAATATGGATCTAGTAGAAGCCAATGTAGGTGAGAAGATTACATTAGTTGATATATGTTTTGATTACAAATATCAAAAGTGGTCTTCAGAAGAAGTTTACGAAGACTTATTTAAGCAGGCTGAAGAAGAAGGTCGTGTCATTGACATGTCTACACTTGATGTACATTTAGATATGGGTGACGGTGATGACGAACAGTCAGGTGGACCAGAAGGTAATCAAGATGGTGGTGGTGACAATGATGGTAGTAAAGGTCCTGTAAGATACACTGATGAAGAGAAACGTTCTATTAAAGAATCATTTAAGAATGCAACTATCCAGGCGGCTAAGGCGGCTGGTGCTGGTAACTTGCCTAGTGGCATTAAAAGACTAGTTAACGATTTAGTTAATCCACAACTTAGTTGGAGAGAATTGCTACCACAACAAATTCAATCAGTAATGAGAAGTGATTACTCTTTTAACACTCCTTCACGTAAAGGAATGGATAGTGGTATTTGGTTACCTGGTATGGACCGTGAGCAAACAATTGATATTGCAATGGGTATGGATACGTCAGGTTCAATGTCAGATGCAATGGGTCGTGATATTCTTAGTGAAGTAAAAGGTTGTATGGAACAATACAGCGACTTCCGTATACATTTATTCTGCTTTGATACAGAAGTTCATAATCCACAAGTGTTTACTGAACACAATATGGAAGAGTTTATGGACTACGATATCATGGGCGGTGGTGGTACTGACTTTGATTGTTGTTACGATTGGTTTAAAGAAGAAGGTATTGTGCCTAAGAAGTTTATTATGTTCACAGATGGTTACCCTTGGAACAGTTGGGGCGATGAATCTTACTGTGATACTTTGTTTATTGTGCATGGTGGAGGCTTTGGAGGTCAAACACCTGTTGCACCTTTTGGTATAACTGTACCATATGAGAGGGAAGATTAATGTTAGAAGTAATTGGATTTATTGCGTTGGCGTTTTTATTATTTAAATTCTTACCAACTATATTAGAATACATATTTAAGTTTGCTGTAATCTGTTTAGGATTTGTAGCATTCTTAGTAATTTGTAATTGGATAATATATCATGTTTATTAAAAAATTTAATCGTTTAACTGAAGACGAATTTGTACTGTTAAAAGGTACAGACAAAATGGTTGAAATGATTACCAACAAGTATTATACAGACAGTTATGAACTTGTTGAATGGTTAGATGAAAATGCAACTGGTACATTTTGTGTAGTTAAACACAATGGTGGTTGGATATTATATTTAGAAAGTGCAAATGATATTATGAGTGTTAGGCAATATTGCGAACCAGAACTGGAAGACGCACCGCCTATACATTCGATAAATATCGTTAATGAAACCTAATAGCAATCTTTGGTCCTGTAACGAGTGGGACCCCCTTAAAGAAATAATAATTGGAACGGCAAAAAATGCCAACATACCTGAACATGATTTAAGTCATCATGCAACTAACTATGCCAATCTAAGTGCTGAAGAGTATGCAAAAATGCCTAAGGGTAGATACCCAGAGCATGTATATCATGAAGCAGAAGAGGACTTGTCTGAACTTGTACGCATACTAGAACAAGCAGATGTAAAGGTACACAGACCCGATACGAGCGTCATAGACTTCACTAGCAATGTTTCCAATGGCTTATGGGAGTCACAACAATACGAAGCATACTGTCCACGTGATAGTATAACTGTAATAGGCGATACTATAATCGAAGGTGCTATGAGTTTAAGAGCAAGATATCATGAGACATTCTTGTTTAATAAACTGTTTAAAGAAAAGAGTATGCAAGGTGCTAAATGGTTACCTATGCCAAAGCCTATGTTACAAGATGACTTGTATAGAATACAGCCAGGCAGAGATCCAAGTGTAAACAATAACGAGCCTATACTAGATCCTGCTAATTTAATTAGAATGGGTTATGATATACTATATTTGATATCTAATACAGGCAACGAACAAGGTGCTCGATGGCTACAAAACACCCTCGGAGACGCATTTAAAGTTCACACAATGCACGATTTATATAGTTGGGCTCATGTAGACAGTACCATTATGCCGTTACGCCCTGGGCTTGTAGTATTAAATGCCAGTAGGGTAGATGCAGATAAGGTGCCTGCCATATACAAAGATTGGGATAAGATTTGGTACACAGAAGAAATGTGCGTAGGGCAACCATGCTTGGAAGATTATGCTCCAGCAAGTGCCTGGATTGGTATGAACGTACTAAGTATAGATCCTAATACAGTTTTAGTACCAAGTGATGAGATACATTTAATGAAAGCAATGGAACAGAATGGCATAACACCTGTACCTGTTCAAATGCGTCATATGAGAACACTAGCAGGTGGTCCACATTGTGTAAGTCAAGACTTAGTTAGAGAAGGTTCCCTAGAGTCATATAGATGAATGTCTTAGTTGTATCTGCATTAAGGTCTGGATCAACTTATGTAAGTGAACGTTTAAAAGATGCTAATAATATAGATTATAATTTATATGAGGACTTTAATGTTGCACTTACATCTACACAATACTATAATGACTTTTGCAATAAGTGGAAATCTAATAACTGTATTGCAAAAATCCAAGTACCTTATGACTGGAAACATGACTTAGGTAACACCTGGCTAAAAAGTAATCTCCCTCATGCTGAAGTATATTATCTAAGTAGACCTAGAGTAGAACATATATTAGATTTAATATCTGCAAGTCAGGAAACAACTATTGCAGAGGATTGGGAAGATACTCCTACTAATATTGTGGTATCAGACGTAGCACAAATAATAAAACATCACAATCATTTAAATTTTGTTGATAGCATAATATCAGAGATGAAAGAAGTTAATCCTGGATACGACATTACCTTGCAAGAAATTAAGGATAAAGACGAAAAAAACCAGCCAAAACGTATGTACAATTACATTAATCAAATACCACAATATCAACATCTAAGCACACAAGAAGCAGTTAATCTTGTCATAAATACTTGACTTGAGACCAAAGATTTAGTATAATATATGTATTAGTTAGGAGTTAGAAACGTGGGATATTTAGTCGTAGGAGACATACACAACGAAATCCATTACATGCGTAAAGTGGTGGACTATGCTGTGGGCAAAGACCTACAATTAATTTTCGTTGGTGACTTAGTAGACTATGGCCCTGCACCAGCAGAGGTTATTCTACTTGCTAATTCTCTATCTAATGCACAATTTATCGAAGGCAACCACGATAACAAAATTTACAGATATTCTTTAGGTAATGATGTTTCAGTTATTCACACAATGGATAAGACGGTAGAAGCATTACAAGACCCTGAAGTAGCAGATGCATGGCAACAACTCTATGAGAAAATGACATCGCATGTTGTTATTGGTAACACTCACATTACTCATGCAGGATTTAGTGCAGAATATTGGAGTGGTGCTATTGATAGCAAGAAGACTAAAAAAACATACTTGTATGGTGAGACTGATAAAACTAAACCTTTCATAGAAAGATTTGGACAGATGTATCCACATAGGTCTTATGCTTGGACTGGTGCTATACCAAAAGGCAAAACTGTAATAGTTGGACATGACCGAAGTCCTTTTCAAGAGGAGCCTGCATTCGACTCTAACATTAACAACATTGTAATTAGCGAAAACCCACAGGGTGGTACAGTAGTTTTTACTGACACTGGCTCTGGTAAAGGAGGTTTTGTTAGTGGTGTTGTTCTTGATGACCATGGCGTTATAGAGCAATGCGTTTCATTTGCAGATGCGACTTGATTTACATGGCGTAAGACATCATGAAGTTGACCATATGGTTGAAAACTTTATACTTGTAAATCAGTCGCAAATTCCTTTAACAATTATATGCGGTAATAGTCAGAAAATGATTGACTTGGTATACAATGTTATTGACAGAATTGGCTGTGATAACGTTGCTATGGACCTGTATGGTGTAATTGTTATCAGAAACATATAAAAAACTAACCAAAAATTGTCCTAACTATTGTTATCATACAATAAATATTGCTGTAATAAAATTATTTACTAAATTAAGGAGCAGTAAAAATGGCAAAAGCAGAACAGGTAGCACCAGAAACACAAGAAATTGTTGATGATGCACCACAACCAGAAGCAGGTACTGAAGAAAGTCAAGTTGAAAGTATTTCACTTGTTGACTTAAACAGCCTAGCACAGATTATCGACCTAGCATCAAGTAGAGGTGCATTTAGAGGTCAAGAATTAGAACCTATTGGTGCGTTATATAACAAACTCACTAAATTCTTAGCAAGTGTACAAGCGGCTCAAGAAGCATCAGGTTCAGCAGAAGGTGAAGAGACTCCAGAAGTCGAAGCACCAACAGGAGAATAACATGGCAGATATGATGAAACACGTTGGAGTTTACGGTGAAAAACCTTGTGTGGTAGTTTTTAGAGAACTTCCAGACGAACCAGAAAATGCACTTATTTGTTTAAGTGGCAACCTTGAAGGTAATTTACATGATGACGTAATGTCAGTTGTAGATAGTGCTGAAGGACAAGAATCAAACGAAATCAGTGAAGTCTTTTTTAGAAGAAGATTAAGTGATGGTGAGAACATGCTTGAAGCATTACACTCAAGAAAAATGTTACAAAAAGTTCCAGTTGATATGGTTAAATTAACTCCTTTCCCTAATCAGCAAGTAGACCTTACTGAAATCAATAAACAATTGAATAATATTAATGCAGGTAGTAACCCACCATTAAAAACAGAAGTTGATCCATTGGTTGCAGAAAGTCAGGCGGCAGGTAGTGTACCTTTAATTGAAGGCGGACAAAGTGTTGCTAGTGCAGAAGCATCAGCAGAAACAAGTTCCGAAGGAATTGCACAATCTATGATTGACCAAGCAACATTAATGGAAGAAGATGCTCAGGCATTGTTAAGTGAAGCGACGGCTAAGAAGGCCCAAGCATATGAAATGGCTCCAGAATTAAAGCCAAAAAGAGGACCTGGTAGACCACCAAAGACCGAAGCCTAGTACTAAATACTAGCAACAAACTTAACATTGTAGGAGATTAAAAAGTGTCAACTCACGACATAAAGATATTATTGGTTGCAAAACATAGTAAGAATAAAAAGTTTGAGTCATTACTTAAGGAAGTCTTTCCTGAGTCTATTCCATTAGACATGATTGACCAAATAGTATTAGAGTTTGTTGACGGCACTCAAGCAAAATTGGACCATAGTGACCTGAAGGACCCATTACCAACTGCCCCTGATAAGACTTGGGCCACTATGCTCCAGACCTTTTCTAATGTGAGACAGATTACTATTGTAGTAGATGTAAACCATGTAGAAAAACTAACAAACAAAAAAGTTAAAAACGTACTGGATAAACACTTTGATTAAAAAAATTGCTATCACAGGACATAGCAGTGGAATTGGAGCCGCTGTTTTAGACCTTGCTGACTTAACTTGTAATGGTACAGAAATTAGAGGTTACTCTAAAAGTAATGGCTGGAATATTGCAGACAGCGATGGCGATAAGATTATACAAGAACTGATAGACTTTGATCCTGATATTGTAGTCAACAATGCATACTATCCTGAAATCCAAACCAAAATACTCAAAGCCTTGTTTGAGGAATGGAAATCCAAAGATAAGATTATAATTAATATTGGTTCTATTAGTGGATACATGACTGGCATACTACCTGAGGATCAATACTTAACTTGCAAAGAAACTCAGAGAAACTTTGTAGTTCGTAACAGTTTCATAGATGAGGATACTGTAAAGTGTAAGATGTATAATCTTAGTTTTAGTTATGTTGCTACACCTTTACTAACAAAATCCTCACACCAGAAAAACACAGAAAACATGATACAACTAGAAGATGCGGCACTGGCAGTTCTAGAATGTTTTGATGATGATGAACAAGGCTACAGAACAGTTGAACGTGTTATACAATGTAAGCAAATTACCTTGGAAGATATGGAATCCAATTGGAGAACTGGTGCTAGAAACATGGCAAAACACATAATTCGTACTAATAACGACTTAAAATCGTAACCAAAACAAGCACTTACACTTCCAAATTTACCAAAAAAAGTGGTAGAAAAAGGTTGACTCTACCCCCAAAATCCGGTATAATATATACATATTAACAATTAAGCAGTAGGACTTTTATGTACAATATTTTCCAAATCAAACTCAGCAACGAAGTTACAGACTTTGTAAATTCTAATGACCATGGTCATACAGGTGCTGAAGCCAAGTATCCAATCTACGAAGCATATATGAGATTAATGCATGGACGTGGTGACGACTATGCGGCTAAGTTCAAAGACACAGATTTCCAACACTTCACTAAAGTTTGTGAAGTTAAGAAAGACGGTGGACTTGTTGATGGTGATGGCGAGCAATGGTTAGTTCGTAACCTAGAAGATGTATTTGCTGTTCTTAACGGCAGATACTTTGACGAAGACAGCAACGAAGATATTGTGTTTGATAATCATGTAAGTGGTTTTAAAATGAAAACAATTACTCGCAAAGACGGAGAAGTTGTTACTTACCGTGACATGCATTCTTTAAGTGTTGGCGACATTGTTCAAGATGTAGACAACGGTACATTCCACATTGTTGCTGGAATGGGTTTCAAAGATGTAACTGAGCAGGCTAAAAACTTCACAGAACAATTTCAAACAGAGGTAGCATAATATGTTGACAGAACAAATTCATAATGAAGCGGTACAAAATGCCGCACAGGCAACCGCACACTATTTAGATACAGTTGGTGAGCATCCATTTAATTGTGGCTTTGCTTGGGTAACTGCTAATGTTAAAGGCAACACCAAAGTAGGCAAAAGTTTTATTGCACAAGGTTTTGAGAAAAGTTATAACGGAGGATTTCAAATTTGGAATCCAAGTGGTAACTACACTCAAGATGTTGGTGCTAAAATGGCTGGTGCTGATGCGTATGTGTCTACTGTTAAAAAGTATATTCCAGAAGCACCACTTTACACAGGATCAAGGTTAGATTAATATGGCAAAAAAATATATCATTACAGACATCGATGGAGTAGTTTTAGACTGGGAAGAAGGTTTCAGTGTTTGGATGGAACATCACGGACACGAAAAAGTCGATGGCTTCCAGTTTATTTACAGCATTGGTGATAGGTATGGTATTAGCCGTAACCAAGGTCATAAACTTGTAAAACAATTTAATGAAAGTGCCGCAATAGGATTTTTACCTCCATTGCGTGATGCACAATGGTACATTAACTTACTGCATGAAAAACATCAATTTAAGTTTATTGCTCTAACAAGTTTATCTTTAGATCCGTATGCAAAATATCTAAGGGAAAGAAACCTTAAAAAGTTAATGGGCGATGCGTTTGAAAGAGTTATCTGTTTAGATACAGGTGCCGATAAAGATGATGCGTTGGATGAACTGGCAGGGTATGCCAAATATAAAGATTGTTATTGGATTGAAGACAAGCCTGAAAATGCTCAGGCAGGAATTAATGTAGGTTTCAAAGCAATACTAATGGAGCATGGACATAACATGGAATCAGATGTTGATGCTATTGTAGTTAAAAATTGGGAAGATATTTACATGCTTCTCACAGATGAGATTAGAAATAAACCAATTAAATATACACGGTAGGAGGTGTTAGATGGCTTATACAGGCAGAGAAGTTATTGCTCATGCAGTAGCAGTTGATAGGTACCAAGGGTACAAATATATTAAGTCGCATGAGACTAATAAAGAAAATACCAAAGGTAATTTTAGCCTCCTTATCCATTCATTAAAGGACCCTAAGACGTCAGTAGTAGGCCCTATTACGGAAGAGGACTATGCAACAGCAGATAACATAGTCGAATACTTTGAAGGATTAGTATTTAAGGCTATGCAACGTGACCTTAGTGAATACGAAAAGAAAATCACAGACCTTATTAAGGCAGAAGACCTTAACTTACAAGGTAAAGATGACCGTTTACCTATTGTAGGTTCATTACCTAATGTTTTTAGAAATAATGTTAAACATGACGTTTGGGCTGATGAGGAACGTACTCTGCGTAAAACATCTGAGTTCGAGGGCGAACTTAAAACACGACAAGAGTTCACAGGCGTTGTAAAAATGGCTAGATTTATGAATAGAACCAACAGTATGTTGTTTGCTATTCTTACTGAAAATGGTAATATTGTAAAGTTCTTTTATGATTGTTACAGAAACGAAGATATAGATGTTAAAAATGACATCAAACTTGGTAATCCTATTACATTTACAGGCTATATAAAAAGCCAAGAAATATCTAAATACTCTAAGTGCAAAGAGACCTTTGTTAATAGGGTTAAGATCCATATAGAAGATAAATAGTATTATAACTTAGAACTAGTCTTAGGACTAGACTGTTTAATAGCAGATCGGAGTATAATAGTATGGCAGTCTTTATGAATGCCAAAGGTACCACCAATACCAATTATCAAATAGGTAAAAGAGGTGCAAAAATCTTTGGCGGAGTAGCAACTCCTACAGATGCAGAAGTAAATACAGGTGATATTTGGTTAGATAAATCAAATAATAAAACCAAAATTGCTTATGTAAATGGAGGATCAGTTACATGGAATCAAATCCTTACGGAAAACTATGGTGATGTAACAATCACAGGTAACCTAACGGTTCAAGGCACTCAAACAACTGTTAATTCTACTACAGTTGAAGTTCAGAATGCAATGGTATTTGAAGGCGCCACAGCAGATGCTCACGAAATTACATTAACAACTGTAGAACCTACAGCAGATAGAACAATACGTTTACCTAATGTAAGCGGTACATTAACTATTGATGGTCAAATAGAAGTAGAAGATTTAAAGACTACAGCCTATGTTGCTCAAGGCGACACTTGGAATAGTGATGACAGTGAACTAGCAACAACAGGTAGAATAGACCAAATGATTGGTACTGAAATTGCAAACAGTTCTGTCGTTATGCATACAACTGGCACTGAATCTATGGCAGGTGTTAAGACATTCAGTAATGGCATAGTAAGTAATGTTACAGGTAACTTAACTGGTGATGTAACTGGTGATGTAACTGGTGATGTAACTGGTACAGTATCTAGTATTTCTAATCATACAACAGCAAATTTAACAGAAAATACCAATCTATATTTTACAGGAGCAAGAGCAAGAAACTCTATTAGTCTTGTAGACAATGGTAGTGGCGAACTATCATACAATAGTTCTACGGGTATATTTACATGGAGTGGTGTAACAAGTTCTACAACCAATGTAGAAAAAGTTACTGCATTGTCCTTTGGACAATTAACAGACTATGGTGCTGTTAGTTCAAGTACAACACTTACAAGCGACTTTGGTAACGTAGCAACAGCGAACGTTACATTCAGCGACACAGGGTATATTTTTACAGACTCTGGGCTACCGCAACTACCTAGTTATCTAGTTACTACATTGCCTAGTAGTGTTAGTGCAGGTGACTTAGCACTATGTACGAATGAAACTGGTGGTGCAACTGTAGTATTCTTTGATGGTACTAATTGGCGTAGAATGGCTGATAGAGCCGTTGCTAGTTAGACCTTCCACCTAATCATACAACTCTTTCTAACATCTCCTTCCCTAATGTTTGTTGGTGCTTGATGCCAAGAGTTAGGATTGTTTACAGTAATAAACATACTGTTTGGTATAAAAGGTATCTGACGTTTAAGTGTCCATTTGTCTAAGTGTTCTGGATTTGATTGATGATAAAAGTCGCACTCAGGATCTTTAAAAGCATGGCTATTTAAATCTGTGCCATTATATTCGTATAACAATGTACCGTAATCCTTTTGCTCTAAGTCCTTAGGCAAATATATCATAGCACTTATACACAGTTTAGTATCATGAAACTCATCAATATGAATATCATCTATTAGTAATTTATTTGTATCTACCCAAAAATTTAATGTAGGCGATACTTCTTCTTGTACTTTAGCAAGTCCAAACTTATCTGCAATAGTATGAAACAACTTGTTCATTTGTTTATTATACAAACGAACTTCTGCCTGTGTTCCAGAATCAACACCTAAAGAATATTGATCTCTTTCTGATAGGTCATCTCTATTATATATTAATTGTTCTGCTTGTTCAAACTCTGTAAATGCTCTATAGTCATGAGGTCGAATGCATTCAGGAATGAACATATGATGCCATGGGTCAGTAAGAACTTCACAGTTCTCTATCCTGTCTATCATATGGTCAATTTGTTTTGTAATAACCGTATACATGTTTCCTCACTATATCTTTATTAATTATCGGACTACTATGCCAAGCATTAGCACTTCTTGGTATAAAATATACTGTACCATTTGTAAACGGTAATTGGTCGATTAGTTGACAGTTCTCTCTAATTAAACTTTTAGTTAAGTCATCTTCAAATTCATTTGGTTTCCAAAATTGTGTACCAAACTCTGTAACTTGTTCTTTTCCTGGCAAATACAATCCAAATGTTACATCAAATAAATCACTATCAACATGAACATCATTTACTGTAAATTTATTTGTGTCTTGCCATAGCCAACAATCACAAGTATGTTCTGCATATATACCAAACTTGTCTGCAATAGCCATTCTAACGTATTCATGATTGAACACTAGGTCATATAGGTCTTGAAATGTATCGTTACAGTCTACATCTTGTTGTGTTCTTCCTTTAACTTCTATATCATACATATTATCAGGCCATTCTTCTATAAGTCTTTCTAATAAATTAGGGTGTATAAAGTTTTCTATTACTAATTTACCCTGTGATATCTTTGCGTTACTAATTTGTTTTAGACTATGTAAGGTGAATAAATGAAACTGAATGTCACCTATTGGTTCTACCATGCCGCCTTCAAGTAGTATTGGTAGTCTTGGATACCAAGGTTCAGCATCCATAGGTATATGTGTGCAACTATTCATTAGTCCACATACCTTACATTTTATTCTAGGATAGTCTGGGTCGTATTCCGAAGGGTGAAACGGAATACCGTTCTTTGTTCTTGCCAATTTAAATCTCTATGCTGGCTTCAAAGGAAAAGACTTGGTCCGGGAATTCATCAAATAATTCTTTTGATATTTCATCGCCCTCTTGTGGGCTAATTTCTTCATCGAGAACTATTTCATAAATGTATAACGGACCGTCTTTATCTTCATCGGTATAAGATATTACTTCTATACCTACCTGTTCTTTTTCTTCATCATAGGCTGTTAATAATTTAGTAGCCACAACACTTTGCACGATATCGAAGTACTCAATAACGTCTTCGTCTGGTAACTCCTCTCGGACTACCATTCTTGTAAAGTGTTTAATAAATGCCATTGATATTACTTACCTTTCTGAAATGCTTGAGCACCAAAGAATGCGGCTACAATACCTGCTACGGCTACAAAGTATGTTGGTGCCATACTGCCTAGTGTGGATTGTGCCTCACTTAGTCCTGCCAAACTGGCAACAACTACTGCGAAAGGATATAGTAGCATTCCAAATAATGAGAACCATGCCATTTTACGTTGAGCATCTCTCATCGCATCGGCATCTTCTAGTTCTTTTCTTTTGAACTCTAAATGCATATCCATTTCACTCTGAGATATGTGTCCATCTCCGTTAATGTCTATGTCTTCCATTCCTTCTATTGTTTTGAAGCCACGAGTATCATATGCTTCTCCGCCAACAGGTGCCGGTGCGGCTCCTGCCTTAAGTGCATCGTATTCTGCTCTACTCATACTTACTTCTGCTTTTTCGTCTGTCATGTCGTTTCTCCTACAAAACTACTGTTACTGTATCTATATGTATTTATCATAATCTTTAATCTTGACAACACCAAGATTTAGTGTATAATAGCAACATGAGTTATAAATATTATTCTATTCACACACAGAGGTAAAAATGGCATTTAACAAAGTATTCAATC
>Ga0315320_10000424_pt1 | contig 34765 bp, 17 predicted proteins | sample M140m21515metaG_FD_203458 | JGI IMG/M metagenome (GOLD analysis project Ga0315320, IMG submission 203458) | Ammonia-oxidizing marine archaeal communities from Monterey Bay, California, United States - M1 40m 21515 | ecosystem: Environmental > Aquatic > Marine > Coastal | place: USA: California... | reverse complement strand
ACTAATAAATATACTTTAGTTGAAGCTGATATTGGAAAGCAAATTAAAGTAGAAGTAACCTTTTCAGATGATGAGGGTAATCAGTATACAAAACCATCAGCTGCATCATCCACAGTTCAAGCGGCAGCCGAGACACCCACAATTACTACAAGTTTCGCAGATCCAGAAATTGGGGCCAATACTGATTTTAAGGTTTTTACATTAGAATCTAGTGGTTTTAGCGGTTTGGTAAATTGGAGTTTAACGAGTGATACTGCTGACGTATTTTCTAGTATAAATAATACTGAGAATACATTAACATTTCAAAGAAAAACAGGGATTGCTGTTAGTTCACCAATTTCAGTCACTGTAGAAGCAACATCTGGATCAGAAAGTGCTGAAAAATCATTTAATTTAACACTAGTTGCAAGAAGTCATAATGTGAGTGTTAGTTATCAAGATGAAGTATCAGATGAGGAGGGAGGGGGAACTTTGGGTGATTATATTCGATTTTCTACAACCACAACAACCGATATACCAACTGATAAAACAATAACAATGGTATATTTACCATACAATAATACCGCAAATGCTTTTACAGATATTTCTACTTTTATAACCAATGCAGTTAGGAATATATATAAAGATCGTTATAGTAGTGAAATATCAAGTGGGTCAAATATTGAACACGATTTTGGCTATTGGGAAAAAGAGGTGGCTGACACTTACTTTCCATTGAATGGTTCATTTAGATATAAAATAGTATATTTTTATGATACTGTATCAAATTATAATTCCGATTCAACAATATTGTATACAATGAAAGCAGATGCCACATTTACAATTCCTCCTATTAATAAGAAAGCATTGGATCGTATTGGTGTAGAAGCTTTTAATATTGACAAATACGATACTGATCGAACAATTAATCCTATAAATATAAAAAGTAAAGAATATTGGAATAATAATGATTTTGGGGACGCACTTAAAGTCACAAATGCAAAATTAACAGATTCAACGTCAACATTATTGACTGGATTAACTATACCGGTTTATAATAATAGTATTGATACACACTACATTGGATACAAATCAGGATCATATACTGTAGAATATGATATAGAAAATGCTAGTGATGATGCTAATAAAAGAGCTTGGGGTGAAGCAACTGGTAATCATCAATTTGGATTGCCAGTGACAATATATGATAGGGAATATTTTGTAAAAACTACTGGTAATTCAACAAATGGTGGTTATAATTTTCAAGATACAGAGAGTGGTGGCAATGTAACACTAGTTCTAGAAAAAGGAAAGGTTTATAAATTTACTAGAACTGACACCATCACCGGCCATCCATTTACTTTTTCTGAAACAAGCGCGGGAAGTGGGGATAGTATTACACTAACTGGTGGTATATCACGCAATAGTTATCCAAATAGTATAAATAAAGGAGATGGTAGTTTATATTTAACTATACCTGCGAATTACGATGGAACATTAATATATAGATGCACTGTTCATGCCGATAGTATGAAAAGTAGTGCTTTAACAATAAATGATCCGCAACCTGTAATAAAGATGAGTGCTGCAGGAAATACTAAAAATTTGGGAACTATTGATACAAGTAGTGGTGATACTACGGTTACTTATCATTTTATGAATATTTTTGTAGAAGATATTACCATAAGTCCAGATACAATAACAGCCACTAATGTAATACCACAAAATAAATCATCTGGTTACAGTGAAATGACTTTTACTATCCCTGATACAATAACAGAGAGTGGAGAATTTACAATAAGCGTCAGTGGTCAACAAATTAAAAATAGCAATGATAACGTTTCATATGGTGATATTAAAATAACATATACTATACCAGTTAATAACCCAACAATAACATCATCAGAATTTAATAACACACAAAGTATATATTATGGAGACAGTCTTGCTAAATTTGAGGCAACTGCTGCCAATTCCGGAAATATTACATACAGTATTGTAGATCAAAGAGATATAGATGACAACACAGCGTCTGGCATTGCAACTATTCAAGATAGCAGTGTTGGTGATATCACAATAAACCGATCTGGTAAATTTATAATTAGAGCTGATGAACAAAATGGTGGATATGTCGATAGTGAATTAATTACAGTAAATAAGAAATCTGTAACATTATCATTTGGTGATGGAAATGAAAATAAAACTTATGGTGATACTTTTACAAAAACAGTATCTGTTACTGGAGAAGTTTCTGGAACAAGCGTTCCGATTATTTATGAAACGTTTGACAATGATTTGACCGATAAAACATTTAAGATAACCGAAATTTATGACGATAGTTTGAATGACTGGATTGATTATAAGCCAAATGGAGTTGATGATATGATTTATGTATCTACAGATAATTCATATAAAGTTATTAACTCTAATACTTTCTCATACTATAAGTTGAAGATTTTTAATAGTAGTGGACAATTCGTGAGGTTATATAATTCTTATTATGACGACACATTTTCCCCCGGCACAGCATATAAAGGCATTTTAGATGGACTTAATATTCGAATAACACGCAGTGAAAATACAATTTCTGTTAGTAGATATGCATCAGCAACTGTAAATAGCAGCGGTCTAGTAACAATAGTAAAATCTGGCACTCTAAGTATAAGAGCAAAATTGGATAGTAATGTTTACTATACAGGCACAGCTGTCAAATATGATTTAACTATTAACAAGAAAGATGTATCAATAGAATTTGTGGGTAGTGATCAAACTAAGAATCTAGGTGACCTTGATTTTACAAAGGAAGCAACAATATCTTCAGGAAAAGTCAATAATTTAGAAGCAACATACACTTATGCGGCAACAGAAAATACAGAAAATATAGCACAAGTTGTAGATACAACTGGTGAAATAACAATTGGAACTCAGACAGGGGAAACTATAATAACGGCATCTATTAGAAGTGATAATTTATATTATACATCATCAGCTGCAGCAACTTATAAGGTTACAGTTTCGGATACAGATACTGGAGGAGCAAGTGACAGTTATGATTATTTAGTGAATATTTCTGGTAATCAATATGAGATAGTTGATATTGATAGTATTGTAATCAATAATTTAGAGTTAATGAGTGGATCCTATGTATTTAAATTAAGTGATGAGGCAAAAGAAAAAGCACAATCAGAAACATTAGAAATTAAAGATTCAAGTGATGCCGTTTATCAGGAAGTAAATGCTGATGATAATCAAATAACACTAAATATTAATTCTCAAACGACACAATTGAAAATATTAGGAGTTGGTGATACCCAATTAATGATAATTGATATGTTACCACCTTGGGCGGGTCCTCCAGGAAATACTCAACCTTAAAGTGATTAAATTTTTAAGTAATATTTTAATTTAAATAAAAAAATATTACTTTTTTATATATGCCCAGAACAATTATTAATGGTAATGGTTGGTATTTATTTGGTATTGCTGATAATGAAGAAATATTAGAAAAAGTTGATCCTGTTTCATATGGAGGTAGTGCATTATCAAACTATATTGTTGCAAATCATAGTGCAGATGTTGAATATGCATATGTAGTTCAAAAACACAATCCTGTTAGAGCTTGGATTAAGAAAGATGGTAATAATTATGAAGTGTATACAAATTCGTTATTAGGAAATGACGAAAAATTTAGTGTTAAGTGGGAGGGGGGATATAATGACGGCGCCGTCATGCCTTCTAATGATAATATTTCAACTGTTGATGGTGATGGTGATGATGCTGGACGCCTTGACATTGACTTTATGGCCCCTTCCAGTTCCTTCGATTCACAGTATGGGAATGATTTAAAAGTTACAGTTACTAAAAAAGACAGTAGTAATAATGTTCTAGAAGTATTAACTGCTTCTTTAGAACATCTTATTGTTTTTGGAATAGGTAAGGGGGACGACGGCGGCGAAAACGACGAAGCATATTGGACAGGAGAAGTTAATGGTTCAATAGAAGCATGGCCAAACAGTGATGATCAACAAAGTGGGGGTGGGGAATTTAGATGGTATAGAAAACCTTATGGAGAGGATGAGGAGCGAATCAGCGAAGATGGGGGGAATACATATACAATTCAAGGAGATGATGCTAGTAAAGAAATTATTGTTAAGTATGGAGTTTTTGATGTAGACTCAGAAAATTTAACAAGTAATGTAGAAAATTTATCAAGTAATGTAGACCAGGTAGCAACTTATCAAAGTATTGGGGCAGCAACTGATCCATTTAGTAACAATAATTGGCAAAAAGTTATATACCCAGGAGGTCCTCAAAAATGGAAAAATACAACCAATTCGACACTAGGTGTGTGGGTAAAAATTAAAAGCTTTTTCGATACTGTGCCCCCGAAATTGGCCAGATTGGATGATGGAACAAAACCCTCAAACAACAATGATTTAGTTGGTGAAGTAATAGTCGCAGACGGAACAGGTGGTAGACAGGTTATTACTATTCCATTTTCAAAAGAATTGGTTATTCCTACTAAAAACGATGATTCAGGTGATTTATATGTTAATCTAAATGATTTTAAAGTTAAAATAACAGACAACAGAACATCTAGTAGTAAGTTAGTAGATGGAACTAATTACAAACACAGAAGTTCATACAGAGAAATCTCACCAGAAAGTGTTGCGGTTTCTGGTAGAAATCTTTTATTGACGTTGCCGCTTTACAATGCAAGTGTCGAGACGTGGGTCTCGACGTCGGATCAGAGTGGTGACAAACCACAAATATATAATTCTACATATAATGACAGTTCGAGAATAAAAGATACAGTGTTTGTTAAATATGTAAGAACAAATGGAACAATATTAAAGGATAAATCACAGTATGAGGGGACTTTAGGTGGTGGAGATGATGCCGACCCTACCCAAACGGTTTGGACAGATATTGGAACAAATGATTATGGTAATGTTGTTGTTGTTGATGCCGCTGATAAAAGAGGAAACCTAGTGCCAGATTTTGGTTATGATTACTCTGATGATGACTCTGATGATGATATTGATGAATCAAATACGCATAGTTTGGGTTTTGATTGGACTGGTCAAATTACAAATAATGTTACTGCCGATAATTTGGCACCAATTGTTCGTGAAACAGAGGTTGACACAAACGGTTTGTCTATTAGAATTCGCTTTAGTGAAGCGTTGTCCGACACGGTTTTCCCTAGATATATAGTAGGGGACACATATGATGGTATACAGCTTGTGGTCGGGGGGGACTCGACCGCCGCCCAAACGACCAGCCAAACTGCAGTTGTGCATAATGATATTATAGGAAGTCTAAAACCACTCACATCCAATTTAACTAATTTTAAAATTACATATCAAGACAAAAGAAGTCCTGTGCAAAGAGGTGACCATTTAACCGGAGGGGCGACTGGGTATTCCACCTCTACAAACTCGGATAAATTTACATATTTAGGTGCTTCGAACACTGGAGATGGAACAAACAGTGGTAATAGTTATGAAAATTACACCCCTACAGATATTGAATTGGAAGAATGGACTAGTGGCTCCGAAATCTTTGACACTATAAAGCTTACTCTCGCCAATGGAAAAAAAATATATAAACATTTTCCTAGTTATGCAGACCACGAAGTAACTGTAACATACGATGGAAACTTTTTGAAGGATCCAGTGAAAGACGACGGAAGTGGTGGAAATGTTGTGCAAACTTTTACTGATCAATCAATAACAAATACTAGTGATGTAAATAACACATATCCAGCATTTAGTATTACTCCTTTAACACATACAACAATTTCTGGTGGTGAATCATCATCAGCCACACATCATATTGAACTTCCTAAGGGTGAACCTATTATAAATGTTAGCAGAGGAGGCCCTGATGAAGCAAACTATAAAGTAAACTTTACAATTGAGGCTCCAGATGATGGTAAAACAGATACAACACAATATTTTACTGTTAGCAATGGAGCTGTTAATAATACAGATGTGAAGTTAGCTGAGAAACCTAATTATACTACACTACCAGAAGGTGTAAGTAATTGGGATACGGTGAGCGATGGTATCACAGCAGTGATACATTATTTTAGAATTAAGGTAACAATGAATAAGACAGATAGCACGGGTTCTAGTGGTGGTGCTGCTACAGGCCCGGCCGGCACCACTTTTGAATATACAACTCCAAATATTGAATTAGATTTTGAACATGATAATAATGAAGTTAGAAAGAAAACAACAGATGCATTGTTGAAAGCTAATAAAGCTATAACAGAAGGTAAATTTATTTGTTATTATGATAAATATACAAAAGTTTATGCTATGGGGCCAACAAATTGTTTAAAAGCAGTTTCTGACAGCAATTGGGAAGATTCTGGGAATAATCCCACTGGTGGTGACAATGCTGGTGTGAAGATCCCAGACCCCAACAACAATGGGCAGTTCATCAATGCTGGTAATAAAGGAAATAAAGACAATATGAATGTTGGTTTGATTATGGGACTTAATTGCACATTTACTACAGCTGTGGATAGTGGAACTGATTCTATACCTGCGCATTCCTCTCTTAACGGAGGTTTAATTAAAGTCCAAGCACCTCCCCCGGCTACAACACTCCCCACTGAGCAAAATATAGCTACTTATTTAACATTAAATGCAGGTAATGTTACCGCTGCAAGCTACTCTACAAATGCAATTAATCTAAAAAACAATGATTCTAGTAAATTAGCGCTAAATGCTGCCGGTCCTCAAGGAACCTCTGGACAATTCAGTGCAACCTTAACTGATGCTACATATAAGGGAGTCAAAAACGGAAGTGGAACCTATGGAAACGCGGCGAATAATTTTGGTTATTATATAGATGAGGATACTTCGCCTTTTTTACAACTTCAAAGTAAATTTAAATTATTCACATTTGCAAAGGCTTATAAACAAGAAGCCGACGACTCCAGTTTAGATATTCTAGCCACCAAAGACACCTCCTTAAATGCAGAGAAAATGTTTGATTCAGATGGAAATGGAAATTTCAAAAGTAATTTTGGGGTTGTATTTACAGCAATTAACACTTTATAATTTTTTATTTATATAATTTATAATGGCTTTAAATTATATAAAAGTCGGAGATGTTGACGGTGTATTAGAAGGTTATAATAATGATGATTTATTTACACTTGTTTCTATTATCAATACTGCTAGTGGTGGAGGAGTGAATGGTAGTTTTATGGTAGCAAAATCGGATACTCATTGGGCTAAAGATCAGAACGGGAACAATATCACAACACGAGACGTTAAAAGTTTTGCAAAAGATGGATATGCTATTGCTAGAGGGGATATTGATTCTACTGATGCGACAAATGACACATATCCTACATCTAGTAATTGGATAAATAATGATGATTTATTTACACTTGTATCTTTAATTAATAAATACGGAGAATCTAAACGAGAACTTAACTCTACAACTGCTCCCGGTCAAGATAGTATTAAATTTGGTCAAGCAACTGATATTTGGCCAGTTTCATTTCCACATCCAACTAGGCCTATTTCTGTAACTCAGGTTACAGATGAAAATAAGATAAAATTACAATTTAGAAGAAGTTTATATGTTGGAGATTCTAACTATATATCCAGTTTTAATAATAGTGTATTCAAAGTTGTTAATAGTGACGGCAGTGAACCAAGCAACAACAATATAGTTTCCATAGAATTTTCTACTGTATCTAAAATAAATGATACTGTTATTTTAACACTAAATTCCGATTTAGAAGATGGAACATATAAAATAGATTTTACACCAACTAGAGATGGTGATCTCCTGGGAAATAGTTTGGTATTTGATAAAATACTGTATCACGATAATGGCGAAGTGGCAGCAGGTTATTTTATATATGGATTTACATTACCCGATGCTGGAATTAATTATCTAGCTCCATCAGGTAAAATGGTTCAAAATATTACATTTGTAGACAATTCTATGGCACTTATAGCTTCTTCTTTTGCTATCGATAATGATTACTACATTCCCACTGATTTACAAGGTGTTCAAGGAACATTAAGTTATACAATAAATGCATCAAGCACAGGAACTGGAGTTATAAAAAGTGTGACACAGAATCCATACCTCGAAGCAACTACTGGAGGACAACTAATAATAGATATTGTTGCTCAGTCTACTGATACATATAAAGAATCCAATAAAATAACGATTACAGTAGAAGCGACTAAACTCGCAATCAATCTTGGATTTACTAGATACACATTCACTGGCGATCCTTTAATCAGCGGGTCATGGGCAGTGCAACAAAATGATGATGGAAGTGATGTTTATGCTGTAACAGGTGATCAAACATCGAATATTTCAATCAGTTTACCCAATGCGAACGCGACAGCAACTAATGATGTAAATATTATGTTTACAGCAAGTAATACAATGGACAATGGAAATGGAAATTTCATTGAGGACTTTGATTCTTCATTGTCTGTAACTTATAAAATAGAAAAAATAAATAATGTAGTTGTGTCTGAAATTAATACCATACAAAGCTTTTTGGGCACTAGTCCCCCCGGAGCTGAAATAATGTTAGATTCTTTAAGAGATAGCATACAAAGCGATATTGATGATAGCAGCGCGAATATATATGGTTTAACTACAGGGTGGTCGGAATTTATTATACAAATAAGTGCTACTTCTATAGAAAACGACATTTATTTGGCTGGAGCTAAAAAAACTTTAAGTTTTAAAATTACCCCTTCGCAGATTTATGATCCACTGGCCTCAGTAACCATCTCCGGTTTTAGAATTCAGTTTAACGGGGGCAGGGAATTATATAATGATACCCTCACCCCAACAACAATACAACCGAGAGTCGGGGATCAACTTTCATTTAATGTTGATTCTATTGTGGACACGGAAGCAGAGTCTTGGATGGACGACGACGACTCGACCGCCACCCAAGATCCAACACAAACAACATATTCGAGTTTTAATATGTCTATATACCTTAAGAATAATACTGACAGACTAACATTTGACCTTTCAGACAGGACTATTACATCAACAACGACGCTTTTGTCTTCCACAGAGGCGAATATTCTATTGATACCAAATATGGTAGAAAAATATCTTACTGCAGTTGTAAGTTGGCAAGTAGAGTCACAATATAAAATGAAGGAGATTGATAATACAATGATACAACAAATTCTACCAATGAATTTAACATTTGATGGTGGTGAGAATTATGACGGACTAGAATTACATACTGGCCCTGTGTGGGCTTCCAACGATCCAGATTCAGGGTGGGGGTTAATGGGGGAGACGAATCCCGAAATACACACAGAGGACGGTGGTGAAGATTATTATGTTAAACTTAATACAGTAGGAATCGAGGATATAAGCGTTGGAGACTCTGAAAATCCAACAATATTATATGTTAATCTTGCGAGCCCAAAAGACTTAAGTATATCTTACGACCCGGAGGAGACATATAAATTGCAATACGATTACCTTTTAGATTATAGTGCAAGTAATTTTGTATTAACACACGGTTCCGGAGATAACTCATTATGGACTTATGCCCTGGACGGTGTTGGATCCAACAATACGGCGGACGGCGGGACGGACGTTTATAATTATTTTTATTACAATTGGGAAATAAAAACACCAGACGGTGCGTGGGGGTCTCTTGCTTCCAATGATTATAAACTAAATTTATATGCGTTAAATAATAATGCACCAATTAGTGATGGCACCAAATTTAGAGTAAAAATTGGTGTATATTTTCCTAAGCTGTATACTTCTGCGGATTTTGGTTATGAAATTTACACCATCAAGGCGGATGGCACAGCGCGCCCTTTATATTCAAAGGAAGTAACCGTTGGATCGGGTGGAACTACTCCAAATGTTGACACAACTGGAACAATAAAAATTGGTTTACAAAACGTTGACGATTCGGGGAACATCATCTTTCAGAAACTTGAAAATAATACAGAGCTTTTTAAGGATGATGTATTAGCAATTAGTCTTGAGGGTATTACAGATGCAAATGGTTTGTATGAAAATGATGGAACTACTGTAAAAACTGACGCACTGACAACAAGAGGTCATATAAATAATATTAGTAAAGACGTGAATGATGATTATTCTGTTAAGTGGCAATATAAAAATTCTAATAATATGTCTAATTATCAAGACACCACTGAGACCTTTAATTCCGGCACATATAGTAGTTTAAGCGAAATAACATATACCATACCAGAACCCTCGTTAGCTAATACTAATAGTTATAAAGTGTCTGTTACTATAAAAGATAATGACGGTAATACAAAATCGCTATTTTCGAACCCAACACCAATAGTTTTAGTGAGAACTGTTGATATTGCTGGAGCTGCAGAATTGTATGAAAATGAATCCAAAATTTATGTAGTAACTATTTCACCTAATCTGAAAACAAATAAACAAGTCAAAGTAAATGCAGGATTTGTTGATGATGTTTCTGTAGTTGGGACAACTGCATTTGTAGAATCGGCAGAGCAAGATGCAGCTGACGTCACGAGTAATCCTGGAGTTATTACTGATACCAATCTGTCTGTATTTGTCAAGGTTACTGCTAATTATGACATAACTAGTGCTCTCTCCCATACTGATAAAAATGCAATACTTGAAATTAGTTTTGATAATTCATATACACCCTCAGCCTCGGAAGCGACAAGAGATACTGGATGGGACAGTATTACAGGAAGCCAATATTCTGTAAATATAAAAAATATTGATCCAACAGGTCAAGCAACCTTATGGAAGGTTGTCAATTTCGGGGAGGTTAGCGAAAGTTATGAAAAAGCGACTTACTCGGGCATCTCAATCGGCGTGGGTGATGTGTTAAGAGTTGGAGCGCATGGTCTTACAGTTCCACTTGGGTTGAATAGAGTGGCCGGTGATGATTCAGCATCTGGAACTGTTATCGATACATCTAATCTTAAGGAGGATGATGACAACTATACAATTGATTGGTATCGAATGGTGGGGAATACAGCCTCGACATCGGCGGATATTAAATTAAATGTGGAGGAGGTCGAAGGCGAGCAAGTTCGAACAGATGATTCATTAACATATACAACTGTTGCGGCAGATATTAATAAAAAAATATATGCTGTATATTCTCTAAAGGATAATGCCGGTAATGTATTTCCTTCATTAACAACTGAAGGCGTGTTAATAGTAGATAATATTATACCAGTTATCAATTCAGGAACAGCAGCAGAAAAGAACGAGTCAGATTTAACATCGACCGGTGTAACAGTATACACAGCAACTGCTAATGAAACAGTAACTTGGGAGCTTACTGCTGGAATTGACAAATTTGAAATTAATGAGACTAGTGGTGCAGTCACAAATACAGTTGTATTGAGTGCGGGACAACATACATTTACAGTGCAAGCAGAGGATGGTGCTGGAAATACATCAACTGGAAAAGAAGTAACATTAACTGTAATTGACAATACCGCACCAACAGATCAAAATGATGTATTTACTACAAATACTACAGTATCAGTTGGCAACCTTGTAATAATAGTATCTACCACAGAAGCCGCTGTTTGGTTTGCACCAGCAGAAACTTCGGTTTTCACCGCAGGCCCTACAATGACAACAGCAGCCGGATCAGCTACAAGTATAGCAGCTCCTGATACCCCAGGGACGTATAAATTATATGTGAATGATTGGGATGGAAATGTTTCAAGTCCTTCTAACGCAACTCTAACGGTTGTTGCCGATTTTGTTTCACTTCTTTCTCTGACAAATCCACAAGATAATAATACGCTTATTATAGATGGTTTAAGTTATAGTGATGAAAATTGGAATACGGCGAATGCAACAGTGGATTTTAAAACAAAAACGATTACATCTGACAATTTATTAAGTCAAGATATTGCACCTGAAATAAATGATGAAGGAGTATTAGTAAATAGACAATCAATGTGGAGTTATAATGATAGTGTATCAGATTATATAAAAAATGGAGGATTAAATGTAAAAAATCTACAAATATCTAGTGTAACTAAATATATGATAAATGATAGTGATGAAATTTATACAGAGACTATAAATGATACTAATGAAATATCGAATATAGCTAATATAACGGAAAATAATGTATCACAAATATTTTTTGAGGCAGCAGATTTTTCTACTTTATCAAACCCTCTACCACAAACTGATATTTATAAAAATTCTGTTATAATAGGATCCATTGATTCAAGTAATTGGAGTGATGATAACTTGGCGGATGGTGTTACATCTATATTTGTAACAATAAATAGTGATTCTGAAGTTAATATAGGTGATGACCTTACTTTTAATGATATTTCATTAAAAATTACAAAACATAAAAAAAGTTGGGTTTTTACTCCAGCGCCAGATATTTTAAATTATGTAAAATTGGATTTTGATCCTGCTAATTTTCTATATATATGGCGTCAAAGCGATCGCTCTGTTATGAGGGGTTTTGGTATTGGAGGACCATATAATATAAAAGATGCCAATTCTACAACTGGTGACAATAGTGTTGTTTACGGAATACTTAAAGATAGTGATATTCCATCCATATTAACAACTGATGAAACTAGTATAAATGTAATGCAAACAAACGGATATACTTTTGAAATTGGAGAAACATATAAGCTTCATGTTTCGAAAAATACAACTACAGGTGTAGAAGAACCGGGATATGCATATACTGGAGATTCTAGAAATCTGACAATCGTAAATGTTAAACCTATAGAATTTAAATACAAATTTAATTTAAGTTATGAAATTTATAATAGTCGATCATCAGAATTTGTAGCAAATTCTAATTTTGACTTATTTAAAATTCTACCTCCAAATGGAATTAAACCTATGGCACAAGGAGATCCAAATGGTCCTCCAGTGACATCAATTGGAATTGGCACATCAATAGCGAATCCAGATGGATCATCACAACGGTATGCATATAATGAATTTAAATATAATGATGTCACGAATACAGATACTATTATTGGTTTATATGAATTTGTAAATTATCATGAGAACTTAATTCCTTATTTAACTAATTATATAAGTCCAGGAAATTCTTATTTTACTATAAACTCTATTCAATTTTCAAATAATAACGCAGATTTTTCAAATAGTGATAATTGGATAGGGGCTGAAGCTGCTGGTGTTGCTGCTGGTGGTGCAAATTCTTGGTTTAATATAAGATATCCTATACAGACAGAATTTGAAAACCCTGACTCTGGTTTAAATCCGGGTGATATTATGTTAGAACTCAAATACGCTGGTTCAGATCCTAATACTTCTCACGCAAATAATTTTTATGCACTTAACACTAGAAGTGATGCTGTATACAATTCTTTTAAAATTAATTATACAGGACGAAATCAAGGTGGAGAAATACAAAATTCTATAATAATACAGCTTTTAGAAGATGATAGTAATGTTCTCGATCCAAGTGTTATTATTAGAAGTAGTGGATCTCTATTTACAGGTGTAACACGAACAACAAATTATGATGATGATGCTGAGGTAGGTGGAGATTCATATATTTTTAATATAAATAGTGATAACATATTAATTCCCACAACTCCAAACAGTGATGGATTTTATCAATCTGAATTAAAGACAAAAATAGTTGGAAGAGGCAAAAATGTTAGCAATTATAAAGTTTACTATCATAATGGAACATCATTTGTTGAGGATGGAACTAATGACAGTCCACCTGCTACAGATCAAAAATCTTTTTTTCACGTAAATAATAATGGTGAAATATCTATTAGATATCCATATGCTGAAGGTTCTACATCATCAACTGACTTTGTTCGATTTGATGAAAGAGTAAAAGATAATCACAAAATTAAGGTTCAGGTAACATTTGAGGATAATTCAACAATAGATTCATCAGAAATAATTTTTAATGTCGAAAAACCAGACAAGCAAACACCAACTATAAGTTTTAAAAGTATAAGTGATAATACAGGTAATATTGTAAATGGTAATTTATATTATCCATATGATAGTGATTCAACTACTATAGCTATTAATGATTATTTTGAAGTCGGTAATCTTTTACCGGAATCATTTTATGAAATTAATGACTCTAGTGTAACCAACAAATATAGTGGAGAGTTTAAGTCAGCACAATCTTCAAATACTAGTATAGCTACAATAACGGGGAATAATATTTACTTTTCTAATGCGGGTGATATTACATTAACTCTCCAAACAAAAGATGATGCTAATGCTGAGGGGAAATTTTATAATTCAAAAAGCGGTAATTTTAGTATTTATGCGCAAGAAGATCCAATTATAAATTTAATTAATACTGCTACCTGGTCTCAATATTCTACTAATATTATAAATAGTCATCCAATTTTCGAAGATATTGCAACTGATATAACTGAAGGTAGTGAACGTGCTAATTATATAGCAAAACGTTCACTTTTTTATAAGGATCCTGATTTGATAACTGATAGTGTAATATCTGCACCGTTAACATTTTCTGTAAATCAACAAGAAAGTGATAATAGTTATTACGATATAGATGATTTTAGTTTAATTGTAAAACAATCAGTAAACTATCAAGCTGGTATAGTAATTAATAAAAGTCATGTAGATATCAGAGAGAATGGGCCAGAAGATAAAATTTTGGTTTGTTTATCTGGTGAACCAACTAGTGATATAATTTTATTCGTTACTCTTCTCCCCGCAAACAACATTTTCATACTACTCGATTCGAATGGAAGTGATGTTTCGGGCGCCTTATCACTAACATTTACACAGAGTAATTGGAGTATACCACAGGAAATAGTAGTTAAAGCTGTTGATGATTCTGTCAGTCTTACGGGGACCGGAGAGACTGATCCGACAGATACCATCACTATAGGAGTGTCGGATGATTGTTTAGATGATAACTATAATAATATTAGTGATGTAACTTTAACAGTAACAACTGAAGATAATGATGTTAATGGTATTATAATTGATAAAACAACATTATTTATAGCTGACACTTTGACCAATGAACTTCTTGCTGGTGGTAATGGTGTCTTTAATGTTAGACTTAAAGCAATTGAGCCTTTTATGAATGAAAATTTAGGTTCAGAAGCAAATAAAGTTTTGGATATTACACTAGAAAATGATAGTAAAATAACAATTAACAAATCACAGTTAACATTTAACAAAGACAATTGGAATGTATATCAACCTGTTACTGTAACAATTAAAGAGGGAAATTTTGGTTATGATGATCCTTCTGTTGATATTCAAATTTCAGATAAAAAGGTATCTGTTCGAAGAATACCTAATACAGTTGGTATATTTGTATCAACAACAGCAATAACAGTGAATGATAATACTGCCACTCAGGTTAATATTTCATTACTAGGTAGTAATGAAAGTGATGTTATATTAAATGTTGATGTAGAAGATACGAGTAAAGTTAGAGTTGATGCACTATATAAAACTCTACATTTTCCCGTAGGTTTTACAGGTTCTCAAATTATACCTGTTTACGGGGTGGATGATGATACAATTGTAAGTAGCACAAGTAATATTAATGTATCTGTAGATGATACCAGAAGTGCAGAAAGTTTTGCGAATGTAGACTCAAAGACAATTGTTGTTACAAATGGTATTTCAACTGCTAATGATATTTTAATAAAACCATTTTCTGTAAATATAATGGAAGGTGATGGGTGGAAAAAGGTGGTAGCTCAGGGTGATTTCAGTTACTCTCCGACGTGGGATGGAAGTAGTTATATTACTGATACAAATGATCCAGATCCAACGGCTGGTTATTTTGAGGTTACATTAAGTAGTGAACCAAATGCAGATACGAGATTTTCTTGCACTCCTAAACTAGATCCATTATCCGAGGTGTTGCCAAATGGTTATTATCTAGATGATTCTCATATAATATATGTAACACCTGCACTTATTACATTTACACCTAGTAATTGGAATGTTCCTCAAAAAGTTTATGTTTTAGATGCGTGGAGAGGTGATCCAGATATTCGTCGGCAAAAGAGCTTTGAAAACCAAGTAGATCCTTTTGTTATCAGTAGAGTTATTAGTGCTAGAGCAAGTGTTACCTGGTATAGTGGAGATGAGAATTTTAAAAATCCTGATTCCGATAATTTAGCAATTCCAAAAGACACTTTCGTTAAAATACACTTAACACAAGAATCTTTTTCGGGAGCTATGGTTAGTCCAGCCCTCACCAACTATACTATAACAATAAATGGCGACAGAGACTCAAGTGTTGGTGGAGTGATGTTTGCACCAGAAGGAACAGACGCTTTTGTAAACAATGACAATACTTCCACGACAGCAATTGCAACAGCTACTACAATTAGTGCACCTTCGAACCCCGGAGTTTACAAACTACACGAAGTTGATCAAAATGGAACTATTTTGAGTGTTTCAAAAGAATCTCTCATAGTTTGTGAGAATCGATGGTCTGACACATTAGGAGCTGTAACTAGTTCTGGAGGGGAAGAGGGCCCTTCCGCCCTTATTATAACCAACACAATTGATAGTAGTGTCGTTTATTGGTTTGCGCCACCTGGAACAACTACATTTGTAAATGGTGATCCTACAATGTCAAAACAGAGTTTAGCCACTGATGTGAATGGAGATCAGGTGACGGTAATTGTTCCACCTGCAGAGGCAGTAGGAAGCTCAAAGCAAACAAATGGTATGTATAATTTATATAAATTGAGGCAAGTAGATGGGGCTATTTTAAGTATTTCTACAGCATTTCTACGAGTTATACACATATGGAAAACATCTAGTCCAACAGTATTTAGACTAAATGAAAAAAATACTAATTCACCCGAAAAATTAGATATTGGTAATTTAGTAATAGATTCAAATGATTATTTAACAATAACTGAAGGGGATACTTCGTTAACATTAGATAGTAATAGTGGCGGTGGTTTTATTAATGTTAAATTAACTAAACAACCTACTGCTAATTATGTGACATTTCGTTTTTATGTAGAGGCAGATTCTGATGAAAATACATATTTACAATTATATCCTCAAGAAAATATTACTTTTACCACATTGGTAACATTTACACGAGAAGATTGGAATACTACACAAAAAGTTCTTGTTTATGGTGAATCTAATCCGAGCCCTTATGATGTAGTTAAAAAAATAAAATTTGAACACTTTACGGGTGATGTGAATTTTCAACACGTTATACCCAGCCCACTCACCGGAATTACTTTAACTATAAAAAATGGAGATGCTCCAGAAATCGTAGTTAATAAAGAAATAATAGAATTTAATTCAGGTTTTACAGAAACATTTACTATTAAATTAGGCTCTTCTCCGTCAGGCACTGTATCTGTAACTGTGCAAGATTATAACGACGGTATAAGTATTTTTAATTATGATCCGCTGAGTGGACCTGGAAATCATCCCTTAGCTATCAGTTACCTTAACATATATTTTACCCAGGCGAATTGGAATAACCCACAAACAATTTGGATAAGAAAAGACTCTAAAATTCCCAGTATTATTTCCAATCCAACTTATAATGCATATGATTCTGGAATAATTAAAATATCTGCGAGTGGAGGGCAAGGAGATGGTGGCGGAGCTGAATATAGTAATGCCAACCATAAATTTGTATTAGTTCAAAACATTAGCGACATTGATTTGTTTACAGTAAATACCTCAAGCCTTGAAATTACTAATGGCACTACGTCTCATGAAAAAACATTTACAGTTAAATTAAATCATCAAGCAGTTTCGAGTGATGTAATTCTTAAGGTTGAGGTTATTAGTGGGGATAGAATTAGAGTAGACAAAAATGAACTAATATTTAATAATAGTAATTGGGAAACAGCTCAAACAGTAACTGTTAATGGATTATTTGGAAATCGATTTTCAGGTAACATCATTAATAATATTAAAATAAGTGTATCAGATGTTGTAAATGATCCTTTTAATACAGACGTAAATGATAGTATGTCTCGAATAGTAGAGGTTAGAACTGTAGATAATTATATTTTAAATGTAAATAAATTAGAAATTAGATTAGTAGAAGATAATAGAGAAGAAACATTTTCGGTTTCATTGAATTCGATGCCTAGTAATGGTAATATTACTTTTGATTTAACAAGTGGTGATTCAAGTGCATATGAAGTAAATCCTAGTAAAATAACGTTTACAAATAGTGATTGGAATGTAACACAAACAGTAACTGTTAATAGTAAAAAAATTGTTGGTGGTGATGTATGGAGATCAGTTAATATTCCATCTTATTTGAATAATGGGCCTTTCCAAGATGAATTGTTTAATTTAACATTTACCAACCCAGAATCAGTTGGAGCAGTAGCATATGTTGATAATACATTTACTGCTAGTTTAAATATTTTTAATACTGAGAATCATATGTTAATTAACAGAAATGATGTTACATCGGATAATCCTTATACTTTAACAGTATATGCCGATCCCATATTTGAACGTTCAACTCGAGACTCTGCTAACAGAATTAGTGAAGATTTTTATATATGGAAAGTTCCAATTCTTTTACCAAATCAAAACTTTAATGGTGATGGAACAGTAAATAATCCTTTTTATCCTACTGATCCACAGTCGGGACGTTACGAATTTAATTATGAGGCCGAACCAAGCACACCAGTAGACATATTGAATTTTGTTATAATAACTGGTGGTGTGAGTTTCACTAATAACTACACTGATATCAAGCTCGTTGATGATGATGGAAATGTAGAAACTGGTAAATTACAATTTGGTAGTGATGGTGATAACAGTAATAATGCAAAAATACGTCTTTTAACAACAAGAAACACAGCATTTTCCTTAAATAGTCCATCAACTGATACCAACATAATTAATCAAAACATTGGAGCGAACGATATCTATACAGTATCACGAAATTATAAACTTCAAGTTCAATACACATTTTCTGGGATAGGTAGCAAAACTTTTTATTTTAACGTTAAGGCTTTAGCGACTGAATTTCCGGCGGCAGAGGAAATAGAATGGATGAACTACGATGGCAGCGCTGCACTATCAGATCAGAGCGCAGCATCATATACAGTTGATCTTACTGGAGTTAATAAACCAGAATACACCACTCAGCTGGTAGGTGTGGGTTCAGGGTTTAAAGGTTTAGGTCAACTACAAAAGAAGACGACTGCCGCGAATAAGGCTGATTATAGATATTATATTAAAAATGTTAGCTTAAGTGGTTCCGATGAAAGTAATTTTGAACTCAAAGACCCCGCGACATACGGTTATGTGCCCTATTTTAAACAAGACGGAGGTGTCAGTAACTTTGAATGGGGCACAACATATAATTTTACTTATACTGTAACAATTATGGGACCTACTGATATTGTAAAATCAACGGCTGTTCAAGTCAATATTGGACAAGATCCTAATTACAAAACTGCTCATTGGAGTGTCCCATCTGCATCAGGAGAGATTTGGGGTGATGCCCAGACGATTCGCACAAGCACAATTGATAGTATTATTTCATCATTATTTAGCATTCCAGGGGTTAATGACCAAAATGGCAATGTTATTCCGGACGATGAGATTACAAGTCTAGAAATTGTTGAATATGACGAAGATATCCCAAACGCAGATTTTGATAAGACCAAGGAGAGCCAGAAGTTAATAGCAGAAAGTTTGTTTGAGATTCATCAATTGAATCTTGTAAGGATGACTGATGACGAGGTGTTAAATTGGATTGATACTTATAAAACCACATTATTACCGGGATATAATGGTGATGTAGGACAATGGAACAGTTTTGCTCAAAAGAATAACTCGTCGAACCAATTGTCTAGTATAATGAATAGTCCAAATACAAATGTTCCAATTAGAACGGCAAATCTACTTACTTACATAAACTCTGATGGAGGTAGACCATTTAAAATCGCACAGGCTCAAGGGCGAGGAAGCATGTCTAACCTATGGCATATTAATAATTCTGCATTTAAATCAGTCGTAACTTACACCACCACCAACATTGATGTTCCAGGATTTGGTTACTATCCCGGTTATGATTATGGTTCAAGTAAGATCACTGTTTATTTTAGAAAGGTCTCTTCATCACAGTATGTAACTGACAGCACTTCAATATATGAATTAACAACATCCGATGGTCTTGATACGAGTTATGAAGGGGCTGTAAGACTACCAGGTATACTTAAATACATAGTATACTTAGATGGATTATGGGATGGCGATAATAATTTGAAGGAATACCCTTGGTTTGCACAAAAGAATGCACCTATATTAGGATTAAAAAAAGCTGGGACTTTTGGTGTTGAATCACGTGAATCATTATTATATAATCCCATTAATCAGAATATTTTCTTGTTCAACGACCAATATGAAATATATTTTGGTTTAAAAGCAACTAATAATTATGATGAAGAAGATACAGTGAATTATTTTGTTAAAGTAAAACGGGGAGCTGATTGGAATAATCCTTATCAAATTTTGACTGGTATAGCAGGATTATTTAATGGAACTTTCAGCTCTACAAGCAAAAGAGTTCTAATCTTGAATAACGTTATAACAGCTTATGATGGTGGAGGTGTAACTACTGAACCAACAAAGGGTATTGAATTTGTAGATGTTGATAAAAGTTTGCTGGAAAGTATAGTGTCATCACCGCCTTCCTCTGACGTTTTAGATACTTATACTTATTTAAGCAAAACACAAGCGGAGAATCTTTTAGAAATAACACAACCGACGATTACGATATATGGCGATTCACCTAATCAATGGGAAAGTAACAATTATGATGTAAATCTTACAACTGGCGGAATTACAGATTTTAATGATAGTATTGGAACTAGAATTTTTGGTCTAAAATTTTATGATGCATGGGATAATGTGAGTAGTATTCAAATTTGTAGTGCTATCTCTGAAGATCCTGATAGTCTTAGAGTGAAAATACACCCTTCTTTACAGAGTATGTCATTAGAATTTAAGGTCGCTCAAACCAATATAAACGGATACATTACAGGTGATTCAATTACGTCATATCCTTATGATGCAAATTCTTCAACCAACGGACTGGAATTTACGTTTGAAAATCTATTATATGGTATTGTAAGAAATGATGTTAATAACCAAATTTATAATAACAATCCAGATAATTCTGTTCTCGAGAATCATTTCATATCAGAACAAGAAAATTCTCCTTCAGGCGGTAAGGTAAAATTAAGAATATTTAAAAATCTCGATAGTGATGGTGTTGGAAAAAACGAAATAGGCGATTTTAAAATGTATTTTCAAAACACCTACAGTAATCAAACTTCTTCTTGGACTTTGACTGTGGTGGATGGCGGTGGACTTCAAGTAGATGATGGTGAATCTCACGCCACAAACAATAAAATAAGTTATTTTTATGTTGAATTTAAAGCTTTTCAGGCACTTGGCAACACGCAGGTTGATCAATCGTCTAAAAAAACATTTTATAGGAGACTTACTCTCGACTTTACTAATATGGCAATAAATAATAAAGCTAAAAATGTCAGTATTTATCAGACTAAAAATATAATACCTGTTTCATCTGTAAATTATTATTTTGAGGCTTATGAAATCCATATACCTTATACTGAATTATTAAAGGCAAATGACAATACTGGAAGTAATAACGGTCTTATTGTCGATGATATTAATGAAGATTCTTTATATGTAATTGATTTTAAATTAATGAAATATGATACGAACAACTCTAACGTCTACTATGACAATACAGGTAAATTTGATATTACAAATGTAAATAATGGTGATACAATTAACGATCGATATATTAAAATTAAGAGGAAATATTACGCAAACCAAGAAGTTGCCGGAGAACAACAGAGTGGTGGGAGTGTCGAGAACTGGATGCACCCCGACTATTTTTCGGGAGAGGAATGGAATGTAGAACGATCAGATTTTGGTTCGTATAAGATAAAATATACAATTGGTAATGCAAAAACACGTTCAGAGGCAACTTTTGCGAGAACTAGTGTGAATAACCAAACTGAAGCAAATTTGTATGACTCGCATTCTAGTTGGGATATTAATATTAATACGCGAACAAATTTTAATACACCGATGTTAACCACGCACGAAAAATCTGAATCATATCAAACCTTTCCCAGTATAGATATACAAGTAGTAAGTAGATACCATTTTAAGGAAATTCAAAAAGATAACCAATTAAATGTAAGTGGTGTAACAGGTGGAGCAAGTATTACTGTTACTAGTCAACAATTATTAAATGGTTTTGTTTCATATCCATCAGCAGATTCAAGTGGAGATACAGATATGTTAATAATAGCACCCATCGGTGGTTCTCAAAATTTCACAAGTAGTTATACAAGGGTATATGATAATGCTGGTTCTCAACTTGACACCAATAGTAATTGGGGCGGGACTTACGAGGGACCACAAATTTCTTATACGACAACCCAAAGTCCTGGTTCAGGTATATCTGTAATGGATTCAATGACTATACCTTTAATTCCAAATGACTTTGGGGGGGAAAATGATGCATTAATAGTTAGGTTTTTCATTGTATCATCGTCCTCTGCCAGCACACTTGTTGAAAATAATATTGCTACAGTAGTTGTAACATCCATACCAGCATCAATTAGATCAATTAATTTGGGAACATATATTTCGACAGCGGCATTATCATCATTACCCAGACTAACCAAGGGAGTTGTGGGAGATAATAGAATTATTGATGATGGTGATAATGGTAGAAATTTAATTGGAATATTATGGGCAAGTGATGCAGCATTAGGAATAAAACAATACATTTTGTATCGTGATTATTTTTATGAGTTAAATTCTGATACTGATACTCCAAGTGATAGTAACAAAACAATGTTTTCTTCTTATGGTGAAACTAATATAGATGATTTTTTGAAATTTGAATTACAAGATGGGATAGTAAAAATACAAGGAAAGTATTTATCAGGATCAATCGAAAATCCATTTTGGAATTGTTATATAAAATATTTAGCTTTGGATACTAGTGAACTATCAGATGCTTCAACAAAACATTTTACTTATGCTAGTGACACGGATTATGAGACAGGTATTTATGATAATGCATATAATCTCACTAGTGGTCCTTGGCCATATGTATTCAACATTGGTAGAATAACTTCTATTAATACTGATGGAGCAAATGATGCTAATAATGCAAATCTATACCATTTAAGTTCTATAGTTGGATTTCCACAACAAATAGGTGGAGGAGAAAAAAAACAAAGTGATGTATGGTCTATTATAACTAGTAGAGCAATAAAAATAAAAAATCCAAATATTGATAATACTGGTTCTGTAATAGGAAAATGGCAAAGTAATTAATAAAATTTTAACAAGTTAAATTATCAATAATCCATTTATGAATAATATTTTGAGTAGGTTTTAATATATTATTTAATCCTTGAACATACAAATTTATGTTTTGTTGATTGGTTTCTTCACTCATAATTTGAAATAAACTATAGATTACAACTAACATTTTACGATCATATAATTCTGTTATTTTTTTAAATACATCGTCAACACTAATACTGGAATCACTTTCATCTTTAAATAATTCATCAGAATCTTGTGTTAGTATATTTTTATATAAACTCAATGTGTGAGTAATAGTAGTAATACCAACTTGATTATATGTTTGAATAAGTTTTTCAATACCAACAATAGCGTGTGATAATATTTTAGAAAATACTTCATCATCTCGATTTTTATACCATTTATAATATCTTCTAATCGCATGAAAAAGATAGAATAAGTCATCTTTATTATCTTTTTGATACCACCGAACTACACCTTGAAACATAGTAGGTTGTTGTAAATATAAAATGTTGTTGCTAATAGAAATTTTGGTTCCGACAGGTAAAAATGAAAGAATTGCGAGTTGAGTTAATACTTGAAGAGGTTCTAAAATCATATCAATCTTTTCTTTGGGATGACTTTTGACAAGATCCATTAATAAATATAATAAAAACTATATTTTTAATATATTTAAAGTAATAAAGAAATAATAGTGTATTGTATGGAATATGTTGATCAACTTGAATTGTATTTAGAACCGAGTATTGACAATAAGAAATTTAAAACTTTAAACAGTGTGGATCAAAACTTAGTAATAAATTTGGGTTTAAAAATGTTAAATAGGGGTTTAAAGGATGTGCAGTTATGGAAGAACAGTGAATGGGAGGTTAAGTTAGAAAGCTTGGAAAATATGAAAAACAAAGAAATAGAGTTCTTAAAAAATAATAATATTATAAAATCAAACCAAATGAAAAGTTTAATGGATGAGCACAAAAAACAAATAATTATGATGAAACAGGAAGTAGGGGAACAAATCAAATGCTTATATGTTGAAAAGGTATCAAAATTGAAGGAAAAAATAAGTAAAATGGAGACAAATTTGGAAAGTGAGAAGGTAAAAACTTGGGAAGTGAAGGAGTCATTTCATAGACAGTTAACAGACAAGGTGGAAATGGTTAGAAAGGAGGAAGAATTAAAGCGTGAAAATCTACGTTCAACTTATGAAGGACAATTAGAGAAGGAAAGAAGTAGATATATTGAAATCAATAAAAGGCAGGAAAATTCGACATTATTGGGTCAAGACGGAGAAAAGTTTACATATCATAGTTTAAATATGTTATTTCCTAAGAGTGAAGTAATAGACACACATGATGAGAAACAGTGTGGTGATTTCAAGTTAGTATATAATAATTTACCATTATTATTGGAAGTGAAAAACTATAGTGGAAATGTGTTAAAGAAGGAAATAGGAAAATTTAAGAGGGATATGGAGTATCGTTCAGAAATGAAGGGGGGTATATTTATAAGTTTAAAGTCGGGAATAAGTGCACACAGTGATTTTCAAATGGAAGTTTATGATGGAAGACCAGTAATATTTTTAACCCATGTAAAAAACAATATGGAGAAGATTAAATTGGCGGTCAAATTTATTGAAACATTAGTAAAGGAGAAAATAGATTTAAAAAACGAGGAGTTGGTAGGGAGTTTAAAAAAGCTAATTCCTTGTATTAAGCGAAAGTGGAATACATTGAAGGCAAATGTAGAAAATTTTAAAAATAAGATGTTACGTGATTTAATGGATCAGGAGGCAAATGTATTGGAAATATTTAAGTTAATGGGAATGAAATATTAATAATATGTATAATGTTTAATTTTTGCAATTATAAAGATATATTTGGAAAACCTAAAACGGGAGCTCATAGTTATCGATTATTTAATATAGCAATTGTGGATACAGTTTTAACAATATGTTTGGCATATGTGTTAAAACGTTATATATTTACAAACTATCATTTTGTTGTTGTGTTGATAGGTTGTTTTTTATTGGGTATATTTTTACATAGGTTATTTTGTGTAAGGACAACAATAGACAAATTCTTATTTTAGTTTTTTTCTTTTTCGAGTGTATCTTTTAGGTCCCATTTTCATAATTATTTTTTTACTTTTAGATTTAGGAATAATATTTTTTGTTTTATTTTTAGATACTTGTAGTAAAAAAATATGTAAATTATCTAATTTTTTACAGCTAAAATTATTTATAATTTGTAAAAAATGTTCAAGTTTATTTGTTTTTGTGCGTAAGTTGAGATAGTGTTTAATGCGAAGTAGTTGATTTTTGTTAAATGTTTTCAAAATATGAGAAAATAATAGGACTTTTCGGCGGTTATATTCCAAAGTAATTTCATTTTTGAGTTTACCTTTTTTGAAGTCATTAGGATGAACTCCGTTATCGATATAATTTTGTGCTAAAATTCTACTGTTTGAAACCATGTCTCTTTTTTCTTGAAACAAAGATATATTAAATCCGGTGTATTGAGTCATATAAATTATTACTATAATATTTTTTTCATAATAATAATATATATGGCTTATAATTATTTATTTAAATTATTAATAATAGGTAATGAAAAAGTTGGTAAGACGAGTATATGTAATAGATTAGGTGAAAGATTTTTTGATCCGGTATATGATCAGACAATTGGGGTGGAATTTTCGACTTGTTATACACATATATATAATCAAATATCTATAAAGTGTCAACTATGGGATACATCAGGAAAAAGGGAATTTTCACCAATCATAGATTCATATTATAGAGGGGTAGCAGGGGTAATAATTGTTTATGATATAAGTAATAGAAGGTCTTTTGAAAAAGTATCACATTGGTTAGATCAAATAGAAAAAAATAAGAAAGATGATGAGTCTGTAAATGTATTATTATTAGGAAATAAGAGTGATAACACTAATAGAGTTGTTAGTTGGGAAGAGGGAAATTCATTTGCAATAAAAAACAATTGTGTATTTTTTGAGACGAGTGCGAAGAAAAATAAAAATATATATGAAGCAAAAAAGCAATTTTGTCGTGTAATATATGATAATTATGATCATAATAGTGGTCATAGTGGAATAAGATTACCAGCAAAATTTAATTTGGATAATGTTGAACAAAGCTATTATAACAGGGAATGTTGTTGTTGTTTTTAATCTTCTTCTTCGCTAGATGAGCTCCAACTACTTTGTGATTCACTAGAGGAAGAATCTTCTTTTGGTGAAATATAATCAGGGTCGTATGATCTTTTCCTACATATTATACGTCCTCTTTTTGACATTTTTATTCCAGTATTTTTGTAACCACTTTTTGTTGCTTTTTGATCCACAAAAATTTCTTGTTTATATTTTCCATTTATTCTACGACTTAATCTTTTTTGCAAATAATAATCACCCCAAACCTTCAAATTTGTTTTACTTACTTCCTCTATAAATTTTTCGGCTGTGCTATTAACAACATCCTTATCAATTGGTGTATTAAAATCATTTTTATTAATAAATGGACTACAACTAAGTGCAATATAAATACCAGGTCCCATAATATTCATTATTGTTTTTTGACTAATTGAATTTCCATCACTCCATTTTTTTGTTTTTTTATTATAATTTGGCAAAGAATCATGAATTACTTTTGTTAGTTTTTCGTATTTTTTTAAAAGGTCTGAATGTCCACGCCAGTTAAGCTCTTCAATAGCCTTTTCATTAAATATACGATTCTTCATGTCATGTGGTTTAGTATTTCTATATATGTAATCTTTATCATATAGTTTGGATAATGCTTTATGAGAATTAAATATTGGATATACACCCATATTCCAATTGTAACTGTTTTCTGATTCAGGTGAATCGTAAAACCAGTATTGTTTTCTAGGGTATGGCATACCAGGTAATGTAAAACTGGGAGTTTTGTAGGTGGGTTTATTTGGACCGAAGCAAATATTTTTAAATAGACGATTCGGATGTTTTGAGAATAATATATTTTTTACAGATGATGTATCATTTGTTAAGTAGTTCAAGAATGGATCATCATATTTTGAGGGACATACAAGAGAACATATGGGGGCACTGTGGACAACCCATTGATTGTCTTGAGATGTTTCAAATAAATGACCATCTCTTTTTTCCTCAATAATTGGTATACCTTCTCTATAGGATTTTCTACTGATATGTAAATTACCAATGTTTTCACCATGAGCTGATATAATAAACATTGGTAATTCTGATACCTTGTTTTTTATTTGTGTGTTTGTTCTAATTGGCACAGGCACATTTATCTTGACATGTCCAAAAAATCCATTTACATTAATTAAAAATGTTTTATTCTTTGAATTTAGTTTTTCCAGTTTTTTAGCAATAGAATTTTTTGTTCTTTGCTGTATATCTATTTTTCGTTGTAGTGCTGTCATATTACTTTATTATGCTGTAGTAAAGTATTATATAATTAATGTATCAATTTTAAAAATTGATTTTATAATTTATTTTATAATATAAGTTAAATAGCGAATATGTGTGAATGTAATGTATGTTGTCAAGATTATAACAAAAGCACTCGGTCCAAGACTATATGTCCAGGGTGTAATTTCGAGGCATGTAAAACTTGTGTAAGATATTATATTACAACATCTATCAAGAATGCACATTGTATGAGTTGCAAAAAAGAGTTTGATAGAAATTTTATGGTGCAAAATTTAAATAATGCATTTGTAACTAATACATACAAGAAACACAGAGCAAGTGTATTGATGGAAAGAGAAAAGGCTAGATTTCCCGAAACAATGCCTGTTGTGGAACGAAGAGTTAAAGCGATTGGTTTGGAAGATGAAAACAAAGAATTAGATAAACAATTAAATGTAATTAGGTCACAATTATTGGCATTGGAAGAAAAACGTAGAATAAATGAAAGAAGAATTAGAAGTATATTAAATGGAGGAACTGGTGAAGTAAAAAGACAAGTCTTTCATAGGCGCTGTCCTGCGGATGATTGTAAAGGATTTCTCTCATCAGCACATAAATGTGGGTTGTGTAATATATGGGGGTGTTCCAAGTGTTTTGAAATTATTGGATATAATAAGGATGATCCTCATACGTGCACTGAGGAAAATCTGAAAACGGCTGAAATGTTGAAAAAGGAAACAAAGAATTGCCCTGGGTGTGCTACAACAATATATAAAATTTCAGGTTGCGACCAGATGTTTTGCACTCAATGTAATATTGCATTTAGTTGGAAAACTGGTGAAATTGAAAGTGGTGTAATTCATAATCCACACTTTTATGAATGGCAAAGACAAACTGGTGCAAATATTAGAAATCCTGCGGAAGTTCCATGTGGTGGTATTCCAGATTATTGGACATTTTCAAGTAAACTTAGATGGGCTGAAAAACAAAATAAAATTTCTGATGTGCAAAAACAATGGTGTTCTCATTTTCATAGGGAGGCGAATCATTGGCAACATTGGGAAATTAGACGGCTCAGAACACAATGTAGAGCATTGGAAAATAACTTGGAATTACGTGTTAATTATATGATGGATAAATTAAATGAATCTGATATGAAAAATATGCTTATTAGCCGTGAAAAAAGTAAAAATAAAAAATTTGCTATGTTGCATATTTATGAACTTATGAATACAGTATTTACTGAATCTCTTACCGATATTTGTAATCATTGTAATGCTGCTAATATAGAAAAAAATAGACAACGTATTGAACAATTGATTCAATATAGTAATAAAGAATTGTCACGTATTAGTTATGTTTACAGTCAAACAGTTAAAATGTTTAATGAAGGTTTTATTTTAGTATCAAAAAAGTTTAATAAAAAAAAATATAATGATACTTATGTCCCAAATGAAAATATCAAGATTTCTATGTAGAATCAAAAGAAGGACAATAAATATCCATAAATATCATCTTTTAACTCTTTTGAATATATTAATGATATGCAATTATGGTTTTTTTTATATTCTCCACATAAACTACATCTATATACACCCTGTTTTTTTACTTTTTTCACCTTTTTATCTAACTTTACATAATTTGTTAACGCATATCGTGAACTCCAATACTTTATTTCACCATTTTCTTCATACATTACTGTTATTTTATCATTGTTTTGTTCCACAATTGTTCCAACTGTATTTATTTTATCCCCCTTTATTTTTTTTACCTTACAACCAATATTAAATTTATTATCAATACTTATTCCTAATCTATATGTAGGTATAATTGTAATACCTCGTTGTCTTTTTTGATGTTTTGATGTTTTAAACAATAAATGCTCCAAATGATTTAACATATCTATACATAATTCACTTCTATCTATTCTTACTTTACCCTCATATACATATCGATTATACTTATGATCTTTATGTATTTTATATTTGCTGTTGTAAAATGTATGATTTTTTATACATCCTAATCCTGTAATCAAGTTTAAATCATTGTTCATTTCAATAATTATTATTTTTTTGTAAGGTTTTATTTGTTTACTAATTCTATGAGGAACACTATAAATACAGCCCTTATAATTATTTTTTAATCTCCATATTTCGTTTTCATAATATGTTGTATTATTAAAACGAGTTGTTGCCACATACATTTAAATTGTGTTTTTTTTCTTTTTTAAAATATAAATCAATTTATTGTTTTTCTTTAAAAAATAATAAAGAATAAACTATAAAAATACATATATGGAAGAATCAATAGAACGTGAACCTTTTGAGATTACATTTGACAAAGCTTCTGACTTTGTAAAAAATCACCCAGATTTGTTTGATAATACTCATAAAATGCATTTTTATGGATTATATAAATTGGCAAAGGTTGGAAAATGTAATATAGACAGACCGGGTGGGTTATTAAATTGGGAAAGGAAGTCAATGTGGGATAGTTGGAGTAGTTTATCAGAAAAAAATATTAAAGATCCTCACAGTATGTATGTTGATTACTTGACTGCTTTGATTGATGATTGGGAAAATCAAGTGTAAATTTTTTAGTTACCTTTTTATAGTTCTTTTTTAAATGTTAAAAATATATTTAAAAATACTTTATTCTACTTAATTATAAATGCCAATAGAATTTGAACAATTAGAAAAATTATTGATTGAATGGAATAGAAGATTAAGTGTTAAAAGACCTATTGGAGATAGGACTGGTGAATGGGTTTATAGTAGGATGAAAGAAAAAATAGATCACTTTTACATAGAAAATATTAAACAATTATTTCAAAATATTAATATGGAAAAGGCTGAAGTAAAAGAAACACTCGATTTACAACGTGTATATGGAGGATTTAAAAGTAATAAAGTTGTTAAAATACAGAGTTTTTTATAAAATTGAATACTATATTTAAGTATATTAACATACATATAGTAACAAAAATGGATAATTTACCAAGATATTTACAATTTGAAATTATAAAATTTATAACTCCACGTTGGTTTGTAAATTATCCATCTATTAATAAGGTAGCATTGGTAACTGTAAAAGAATATTTAAAATATAAAAAAAATATTTACGAAAGCGAAAAAATATGTAAAACATATAAAAATTGTTTGTATAAACTTCAAGATAATTATGGCTTTGAAGATGAAGAAAATTTAATTATAAAAATAGTGTATATTGAACCAATAAATGAAGATAAAAAGTATAAAATCACATATTGGGTGTTGTCTAAAATGAAAAAAGTAGGTAAATTACCCGTTTCTTATCCTGATTGGACAATAATAAAAGGAATTGAACAAGATAATTTTATCCCTTTTTATTAAAATGATTATATACAGTTTTAATCATATATTTATACCATGGTCTAACATTTTCTACTTTATTTAAATTTTCTAGTTTCACCCACTTTATCATATCTTTTTCATATAACCCATTGTGTTCTGTTATCAAATGTTTTTTATTTTTTAATACATCCAAGTATGTTTCTCTATGAACTTTCGGTAAATCTTTGGTATATGGAACTTGTATTACAAATGTTGTATATTTATTAACTTTGAATTTTTTTATTAAACTATTGTCAATTAAAAATTCAATATCTTTCATGTTTCCAAATAATCCACCCGTTTCCTCAAATCCTTCCCGGATTGCTGTTTCTTTGACAGATTCTCCCTTTTCAAAACCCCCTCCAAAATCACTCCATTTACCCTTTGATCTATGTTCAACGTCAACTGTTTCTCGCCCTAAAAGGAAATAAATATTATCGTTATGATATGCTATTGGTAGTATGCCTGCCATTTTTAATATAGTTCAATATAAAAAAAACTGTTTTTTCAATTTTATATTGAATTAAATATCGACCAATTTGGTGTTGTTCCCGCAAAACTATTTTTTACATAGATTTGAAATATTTGTAATACTTTATTATAATATAATACTGATGCACCCTTTGGCCAATTTTTATACTTTTTATCCTCATTAGGCATACTATCTATTTCTGGTATACTTAAAAATTGTCTATTATTTATAAATTTATTATTCGATAAATCATTATAAAAATATTGTTCTAGATCCAATTTTAATATACTTTCCGCTTTTAATATGAATTTAATAATATCTTCCTTTTTCACTGTTGATAATGTATCATCTCTAATTATTTTGGTTTTTATACTATCTGTTTTTTCCATAATCTCATTTTCCGTAAATGGCACTTCTAAATTTAATAATTTTCTTAACTCGATTAATGTATAATTTTTTATATTTAAATCGAAGTTTAAAGTCGTCATCTTATATTAAATTAATATTGTTTTTTTATGATTTTTTGGCATTTTTCGAAAGCCCAAAACTGTAGAGCGAATTTTGGGAAAATTGTAACATAACACGGTATAAGTCCTCTATATAATCCACGTATTCCTTGCCTTTTTAATATTTTTTGTGTGCAATCGAAAAATCCCGTATAATGAGGCACATTTGGATCAAAACCCTGTAGCTGTAATTGTCTTCGTATCAAATCTGTCGGATATGTGAACGTTACCGCTGCAATTCCCGATAATCCACCCGCTAAAAAATTAACCGTGCTAGGTAACATATGATAATTTGTCAGTTTTTCTTTGAAATTGTGATAAAATGCAAAATTTAATGCCGAATATGGTGTGATTCCCATTAAACTTACCCTTAATCCTTGATACATTTCCCTCATTGACATTTTTCTTAAACAATCATATATTCCATTGTAATGGGAATTATTGGTTTGGAGGCTCAAACGAGACCTTACAGTTTCTAAAGGATAAATTGTTGCCATCGATACTGAACCCGCACAAGCTCCACATATTAGATTGTTTAGATCTTTATTTGGTGTTTTGATATATTGTTTTGCTTTTTCAAATACTGCAAAATTTACTGCTGTTTGAGGTGCAATTCGTGTGCAATTTGTTAAATTACCCTTCCATAAATATCGCAAACCTTCTTCTTTTAATACTTGTTTTAGCGATGTATTTGGCATATAACTTGCCTGACTTTGCACTTTCCATAATTCAAGTGGTGCAACACCTGAACGTGAAATTATTCCTGCTAAACCTCCAGCACATAAATCTAAAAACATATATACACTGAAATTATATTTTTATATTTATTTTAGAATTTTACTAAAATAAATATTTAACGTCTCTTAGTTCTTCTTCTTTTTGTGCGCCTTCTCCTTTTTGTTCTCTTTTTTGAACGTGGCTTTTCTCCTTGAGAATTTGTCTTCTTCTTCTCCTTCTTCTTTCTCTTCTTTTCTCTTCTTTTTCTTCTTTTCTCTTCTCTGGCTTTTTTTTGTTCATCTGTTAATTTACTTTTTTTAACTCTCTGGCTTGGTGGCGTGATACTTTTACCTTTTTCTAATTTTTTAGCTTCTAGTCGTTTTTTCTTACGTTCTTCTGCATTAACTCTACCTATTTCTTTTTTTGCTTCTTCCATTATTTTTATAATTTCTCTTCCTTCTGGTGATAATGATTTTGATCTAGATCTGGATCTTCTTGACATTTATATATATTATTTATATTAATTTTTTCAAATTAAAAATATACAATTATAGTATATTATGTCTGGATCTATATTTGATAATGTTAGTAATGTAATTGTAGAAAAAACGAAAAAAGATAAGTTGTTGATGATGCAAGCTCAAATGACGAGCAAGAGTTGGGGTAGTGATATTGGTGTCATACACTTATATATTCCCAAAAATATGTATGATGTCATGGGTAGTAAGGTTATTGAAATGAGTGATGAATTAAAAGGTATAAAAAAAAAAAAAATTACTACAACTAAAGTAAAAAATTCTATTTGTTGGAGTGTTTATACCAGTGAACCTGTGAATGGAAATAAAGATGTTGTTATCCCATTAATTTCTCCTATAATGGATTATATAAAAGATTTTTTTAAAAAATTTGCTGGAATGTATATACATCAATATAGTCAGGTTCCGGGGAAAAAAGGACATAACTGGCACTTAATGTTACGGAGAATTATTGATTATACTGGACGTATATTTTTATTGCAAAATACTGTAAAATCACAATTTTCAAAGGCATCTAGGGAATTTTTTTTTCTTGATGATGCAAACAAATTTGTATTAAAAGTATTTACTAGTTACAGTAAAACTGATGAAAAAGGAGAAGTTTATAGTCCTGTTGGTGCAAATGTTGAAAAAGTTTTGTTAGAATATGCCGAAGATATGTTGAATGATCCTGTTGAAAGTAATGCAAAATCTGCATATAACTTATGGGATCATGATGATCCCTGTCCATATGGAAGAATACCTCCAATGGAGAAAGAAAATTCAAACAATTATTTAATGCATCATCCTGAAGCTTCTAAGGAGATTCCTGCGGATGGTAATAATCCTCTTGTTTCTTCTATTTCTGAAGCAAATAGACTATTTCTCGTAAATCACCGTCATCAATACATAGGAAGTTTATTGGCTTTAATAGATTATTGTCATGACTTTTTAGATAGTAGTGGTGATCGAACAGCTGAAGGTTATTCAACATCTTCTACTGAAATTAGAGAAACCATTTGGGGTTGGATAAAAAAACTCAAAATTCAAACATCTGCTGGATCAAATATGTTTTATGTTGTGAAAGATAAAGATGGTGGTGATTGGAAATGGAAAGGAAGAGAGGAAATAAGAACAGAGAAAGCGCTTGCTGATGCTGCTGCTACTGCTGATGATGCAACATTATTTACTGATGGTGAAATTGTAACATTATTTACTGATGATGGTAATATGGAAACAACTCTTTCAAACATGGCTTATTTGAGAGATACTCTTTTTGATAATGATGGTTCTTACATCTTTTTTTATCCGGGATTTTTGTTTATAGATGATGATGAAGATGATGGTGGTCAAACAGGACTAGATAAATTTAAAGATAAA
>Ga0315320_10000423_pt1 | contig 34821 bp, 34 predicted proteins | sample M140m21515metaG_FD_203458 | JGI IMG/M metagenome (GOLD analysis project Ga0315320, IMG submission 203458) | Ammonia-oxidizing marine archaeal communities from Monterey Bay, California, United States - M1 40m 21515 | ecosystem: Environmental > Aquatic > Marine > Coastal | place: USA: California... | reverse complement strand
TTCCAGAGCAGCCTGGTGTTCCAGATTGGCGGTGGCGTGAACGGCGACGCCGTAGTACAGCTCGAGCAGGCGATCGTTCATACCGTGGCGACGTTAGACCACGCGCCTGTCGCCGCTCGTTTTGCCCTTATCGCCGATCTGTCGTTTCGTCGTCGATTTTGCTCCGAGGTGTTGAATATTTCGACTGGGTCGGAACGGTTAAGCCGGTGTTGGGAGTGTTCGGTGCAGGAAGTCGAGTTGATGGAGAAGCAGGTTTTCGGCGACCTGTTCCTGGGGCGTCATGTGGGTGACGCCGATGAGCGGTAGCACTTCATGGGTTCGGCCTGCAGCGAGGAGCGCCGATGAAAGCTGCAATGTGTGCGCTGCGACTACGTTGTCGTCGGCTAGCCCGTGGATCAATAGAAGTGGACGCTCGAGATCGCAGGCGAGTGGAAGCAATGAACTGGCGGCGTACCGCTCGCCTCGCGTGTTGGGATCTCCGAGGTACCGCTCGGTGTAGTGGGTGTCGTATAGCCGCCATTCGGTCACGGGCGCGCCAGCAATTGCTGTGTGGAATATGTCTGGGCGGCGGAGTACGGCAAGGGTTGCGAGGTAGCCGCCAAAACTCCAGCCACGGATTGCCACGCGCCGGAGATCGAGGTGGGACGTCTGTGTTGCAACGAACTGCAATGCCTCGATTTGGTCGTTAAGCGGCGCAGTTGCCAGATCGCCACTCACCGCTCGTTCCCACGCCGAACCACGGCCCGGTGTGCCGCGCCCGTCTGTCACGACCACGGCAAAGCCTTGATCGGCAAACCACTGCGATGTGACGAAGGCATTATTGGTGCGCTGGACGCGCAAAGCGTGAGGGCCGCCGTAGGGATCGAGAAGAACCGGCAACGGGCCGCCGCCATATCTCGTTGCGTGATCTTGGGGGAGTAGAAGCGCAACGCTGAGACCTGTCTCGTCTGTTCGGAAGAACTGAACGTCGGGTGCAACAAGTGGGATCTCAGTGAACGATTCGATGATGTGTGCCTGCGTGGTGTCGTGTGCGCTAAGGACTGTGACGGTGGCCCCGGGTTTGTCCATCGATGCTGATCGCATCACGGTCGTTGAACCGCCCTCGGTCATCCAGTGCACCCCCGGTTCATTGGTGAGTGCCGCAAGCCGCCCATCAGCATGTCGGCGCCAAACGTGCAGCGATGTGGCGTCATTGATGGCATTGGCCGTGAATGTGATCGCTTTGGGAGTCGCCGAGAGCACTGATCGGACTTGGAGGTCCGTTGGAGTCACCGGCTCACCGGAGACCAACAATCGCCGCGCCCCGTTGCGATCTGCTGCAGTGACGAGCACCCCGTCGTTGAGGAGGCGGGGCGTTCCTGGTACCAATTCGACCCACGCGTCGTCGTAGTCGTGGTCGAGGACATCAGTTGCGCCGGTGACCTCGTCCACCTGCAAGGTCATGGTGCTGCGCTGGTCACGCGACTGGACGTGTACGACGAGACCGGCCGCGGACCAATTAACCGAAGTGACGTACGGGAATAGATTGGAATCCCAATCGACGTCGGTGCGCGATCCGGTTAAGCCGATGAGGTGGAGTGAGACGGTGGCGTTGTTCGTGCCTGCTGCGGGATAGCGCACGGTGCGGGAGGGCGTGGCCGGGTTGGCCGGGTCGGCAATGTTCCACTCTTCGACGGGCGCCGTATCGACGCGACAGGAGGCGATTGTGTTGCCATCGGGACTCCACCAATAACCACTGAAGCGGTGCATCTCCTCAGCGGCGATGAAATCAGCGCTGCCCCAGCTCACTGTGTCGGCTTCAGCTGGATCACTTCCGGCGAGAACGCGCCATGTTCCGTCAAGTTCGGTAAGACACAACAGCCGTCCACTTACATAAGCGATTCTTCGGGCGGTCGGGTCGGGTCGGGGATCAAACACCGGCCCAGTGACATCGATCGGGCGAACCGACCCAGTCAGCAAGCCAGCTGCGAACAATCGACCACCCAGCGCGAATGCAGCAACCTTGCCGGCACGGTCAGTCGCGTACGCTGTGATGCCGCCACCGCTCTCTCGCGTTCGCTCTCGCTGGGCACGTTCCTCAAGAGAAAGACCACCGTTGTCGGTTGTCAGCAGTGCCTGCGGATCACTGACTAATCGTTCTGTCCCTGATGCAACATCGAGCACCCATAGCGCATTCATTGAGTCTGAACCACTGGCGCTGCGCAAAAAAATCACGCGCTCGCCATCGGCTGACACGGTGATGTTGCGAGGAGCGCCAAGCGTGAATCGCTGTGTTCTGGCCTGTTGGCGTGGAAAGGTGTCGCTGGTTCCGATTGTGTTGTCGGGAAGCGTTGTGGTCACGGCATCCACACTACGGAGTAGGGACCTTCGGTCCCTGACCTTCGATCAATGAGTGAAGTGAGCGACCGCTGCCGTGACGAGGTCAAAGGCCGCCTCAGCGTCGACATAGGTCAGCACTGCGACGTTGGATGCCTTGCGTTCGGTAAGGCGACGCTCATCGATCACGGTCATGCCGCGGGTGTATTCGCCCTTCGTTTCGACTACCACGTGTCGATTGGTTCGCTCGAACAGCGCAGGGTGTGTGAGGGCAAGTACGGCGAGCGGGTCGTGCATCGCTCCGCCTTGTAAGTGGCCCTCGTCGTGGTTGCGCTGGTACATCATCGAGAAGAACACGAGGAGGTCGGCTAGCGAAATGGCCAGAGTTCCCCCGATTGCGCGCAACCGCTCGATACGGGCGGGCGTGGCTTGGAACTGGTGCGTAACGTCGAGGCCCGCCATGATTATCGGTGCACCACTGCTGAACACAATCTGTGCTGCTTCAGGGTCGGCCCAAATATTGAATTCACCCATTGCGCTGCGGTTGCCAAATGAGCCACCACCCATCAATGAGATCCCGGCGATGCGCTGCGCTACCGCTGGGTCTTTCTGCATGGCGAGGGCAATGTTGGTTAGGGGGCCAACTGGGACCAGCCACAATTTGTCATGTTGATGGCATGCATCGACGATGAACTGCGCGGCATCGGTGCCGTTAAGGGGGGTGGTGGGTTCGGGGAGGTCGGCGCCATCGAGGCCGCTCTCGCCGTGCACATGTCCGGCATGTTTGGGTTCACCTACAAGTGGTCGACTGGAACCCGAGTGCACCTCGACGTCGATTCCCAGTAGGTCGCGCATGACCAAAGCGTTGTGGGTTGTGCTGGTGAGAGGGGCATTCCCCGCGACGGTAGTGATGCCGACCAAATCCGTGTTACGGGCAGCTACGACGATGGCGATTGCGTCGTCATGGCCTGGGTCGCAGTCGAGAAGCACTCTGGGGCGGGATCGTGGATGAGTTGCAGCCGACATGACGCTGAGCATGCCAGCTGACGGGGCACACTGTCGGCATGGAGAAACGCTTGCGCCGCGTAGCGACAGACTCTGACCGAGTAGTCACTCGGCTGCGTGCTGGTGCTGTCGTCCTATTAGTTGTGCTCGCAGCGTGCAGTGAGGGCGACGATGATGCTGGCCAGCCCGTTGCATCATTGAGTGGCGAGACGGCGACAGTAAATAGCAGCGAGGCCCTCACTTCGACGACCGATGCTGGTGAGGATGGTGACGGTCAGAGCGACGACGCCGCCGAGATCGTCCCATCGACTACCGAGTTTGATTTGTTTGTACAGCCGAGCACACCACCGATCGAACCGGTTCCCGAGACGGGGGTGCCCGGCATCAACAGCAGCAATGAGTTTTGCCGAGCGTGGAGCGAATTTACCGGCAGCTTTCAAGCCCTCGGCTTGGTGTCGGCAATTGGTGACCGCAGTACGGCATATCGACTCGAAGTGATTGCTGCGAGCACCCTGACGGCAGCGGTGAACACGATGGAGGCCAACCTTCCTGCTGAACTCGAGACGGAGCGCGTTGCGTTGGTGAAAGACCTGGCCGGCCCACTCTTTGATCGTGCGACGTTGGCCGAAGCCGACCTGATCGGCGTCGGTATAGAACCGCTTATGCTTCGCGCTGTCTGGCTTGCCGCGTTAGCCGAGGCCGGCGTTGATGATCCGGCGCTGCAGGTTGTTGTACCCGCATCGATTGATGGAGTGGCGCTCAACGCAGCGGTCGCTACGTTCTCGAATGCGCAACTGCGGATCGTCGAGGATCCTGCCTTGATAACCGACGCCAGGATTCCATTGACCGAGGCCTACCTTGGCAACGTCTGCCCCGACGGAGGGACTCTCTCGGGCAACGACGACATCGGCGGCTGACCCGTCGCCTAGACCGAGAGCGCTCCGTCAGGTTCGAGGTGGCAGCTGGCGCCTACCCATTCGCCACCACACATCGCAGAGGCGATTGCCGGATCTGAGGACGTTCCCCAGGCGCGACGTCCGTCAGCGAGGAGGCATGACGCCAAGGCTGTCTCAGGCGCGCCATTGCGAGAAAACATTACGGAGTAGGCCTCAATGACTGCCTTGCCTGAAGCGTCGGTGGGGGACGCCAGGCTGCGCCGCGGAAGTGCATCGACGTCGACCTGCGGCGAGTCGTGTCTGAAACCGTTGGTTGGAGGAGTGGCGCTGTAGATTCCGAACGCGTGCTTTGTGGCATACCCTCCGTTCGCCCACGTGAGGCCGTATTCGCCGGGATTCGCTCGGAGTTCTTTGACGACGCTCGCAATGGCATGCATCACGTAGTTGTTCCAGGGGCCCCCGCAGAAGGTCAGGCCGCCGGTTTGTGACCATTGACGACCGCTGCCAGGCGTGATGTCGACGCCAAGGGACTGTGCCCCGAGTTGGACTGCCGACGGAAAGCACGAATACAAATCGAGTACCGACACGTCGTCGATGTCGATGCCTGCAAGATTGAGGGCCATTGCGCCTCCGAGTTCGATCGCAGGTGTTCGAGCGAAGGTGTCGCGATGCGAGACAAACGGATGCTCGTGGGAGTCGGTACCCGCGTGGGGGAATACCCACTTGTCGCGACTGACGCCCAGCCGTTCCGCAGCGTCGACTGTGCACATGATGATGGCTGCGCCCATGTCCACGTCGTTGTTTGAGTTCATGAGCTTCGGGTATGGGAAGCCGATCATCCGGTTTGTATCGGTAACCGTGGTGATCTCGTCGGCAGTCTTGGACTGCTGGATCCAGGCGTTCGGATTTGCGCTGGCCACGTCGCTCAACTCTGCGTAGAGCTGACCGAGGAATTGCTGATGCTCTTCAACGTTCCGACCGGATTGCGCGCGCAGGGCCGTTTCGAACATGGGATAGATCTGGACGGGCATGTAGATGCCGCGGTCGCGTTCCTCTGGCAGGTTCATATTGAGTTCTTTGCCGATGTATCGCGGTAGGTCGTCGTCGGCCGCCTTTGGCCAATCGAGCGTCGCGCCCTGCTTGCGTGCCCGAATGAAGGTTTTGAACGCTTCAGCGCCAGCGAGGATTGCAACGTCGACTTTGCCGGAGAGCATCTCAGCAGCGGTCGCGTTTACCAGCGACTGAGGGCTGTTGCCGCCCGCCGTCGACTCGGCGAGTTCGACACTTGACTGGTCCGGTCCGCCAAGCCCGAGTTGTTGCGCCAAGAAACGCGGAGCGTTTCGAAACCGCCACCCGATGATGTTAACAACGCGTACCGAGTCGGCAGCTGGCGGGCCATCGAGCCCGGCATCATCAGATGCGGACAGGACGGCCTGCTCCATCAATTCGATCGGGTTGAGCGCGTCCTCAACATTGGCGGACCGTTGGTTGTGTTGCCCGACACCGATGATGACGGGGGTACGAGGGTCGAGAGTCACATTGTGACTCTATGAATCAGGTCATGTCCGGCTGCAAGCCGGACGTTTCGAGAAGAGGTGCGCGCTGCTGTGCGTGGACTCCTACACTCATCACTGATGGCACGAATCGCAATCGGCTCCGATCACGCTGGATATGAACTCAAACAGCATCTCATCGGCTTCATGGAGGCCGCCGGGCACTCTGTCGATGACCAGGGGGCCCATTCGACCGAGTCGGTCGATTACCCCGAAGTTTGCGCTGGCGTCGGACGCACCGTTCGCGACGGCAATGCCGACTTTGGTATCGTCCTCGGGGGCAGCGGCCAGGGTGAGCAACTGGCGGCGAACAAAGTTCGGGGTGTTCGAGCGGCACTGTGCAACTGTCTCTACACGGCGCGTATGGCGCGTGAACACAATGACGCCAATGTGCTGTCGATGGGTGCCCGTGTCGTCGGAACCGGCGTTGCTGAAGAGGTCGTGAAGATCTTTTTGACTCAAGCGTTCGAAGGTGGCCGGCATCAGCGACGCGTCGATCAGATCACCGACCTCGAAGCCAATTTCTAAAAGTCACAAACTCTGTCACGAATGGGGCTATGACCCGCTTGCGACTATTCCTAAGTAAGGACCTGCGATGCCCTTTCCTTCCGATACCGATCCCGATACTGAGGTTCAGTCACTCCTCAAGCGTGAAGTCGAGCGTCAGACCACAGGCCTGCAGTTGATCGCTAGTGAAAACTTTACATCGCCTGCCGTGATGGCTGCTACTGGGTCGGTGCTGACGAACAAATACTCTGAGGGGTACCCCGGCAAGAGGTACTACGGCGGTAACTCGATCGTCGACGACATCGAACAACTGGCCATCAATCGAGTCAAGGACTTGTTCGGCGCAGAGCATGCGAACGTGCAACCGCACTCGGGCGCTAACGCCAACATGTGTGTCTACCAAGCGCTGCTCAGGCCCGGTGACACTGTCCTTGGCCTCAGTCTCGACCACGGTGGCCACCTCACTCATGGATCCCCGGTCAACGCATCGGGCTTGCTTTATAACTTCGTGGCGTACGGTGCCGGACTTGAGGACCGAATCGACATCGGCAACGTCCGCGAACTCGCGCTTGAACATCGCCCGAAGATGATCGTGGCGGGCACCACCTCGTACCCGCGTCGCCTTGACCCTGAGCCTTTCAGAGCTATTGCCGACGAGGTTGGTGCGCTGCTGATGTTCGACATAGCGCACCTTGCTGGACTTGTGGCGGGGGGCGCACACCCGAACCCAGTGCCATTTGCTGACGTGGTCACATTCACCACACACAAGACGTTGCGCGGACCGCGGGGCGGCTGCATCCTGACCAAGGCAGAGCACGCCAAGGCGATTGACAAGGCGGTGTTTCCGGGCTGGCAGGGCGGCCCGCTCGAACACGCCATCGCTGGCAAAGCCATTGCCTTCCGAGAGGCCGCTGACCCCTCGTTCGTAAGCTACGCACATCAGGTGGTCAAGAATGCCTCAACGCTTGCTTCGGCCTTGGCGAGCGAGGGTTTTCGACTTGTCTCTGGCGGGACCGACAATCATCTGATGGTGGTCGACCTCACGCCGTTCGACGCACAATTGACCGGCAAGGTAGCGCAAGCAACCCTCGATGAGGCTGGGATCACGCTCAACAAGAACACGATCCCTGACGACCCACGGAGCCCATTCGTCACTAGTGGCGTGCGTATTGGTACGCCGTCGATCACCACGCAGGGAATGACCGAAGTTGAGATGCCGCTGATTGCTGGACTCATCGCACGTGCGCTCCGCAACGTCGGTGACGCCGTTGCGCTCGCGGAGGTCAAGGCCGACGTCGCTCGTCTTTGCGCCAAGTTTCCTGCTTACTAAATTTCCTATTTGTTTTAGTCCCTGGTCTGCGTCACTGGGGAATCGCCTGGATTAACAGAAGCGTTATGGCCGATCGATCGTTCGGAGAGGGTGCGTGCTACCACTAATGGATCTGTGGTGGCCTCCTTCCAGGGGTGATCTTCGGAGGTCCACGGCTTCCAGGCGGCGCCACTGTCGTCAAACTTGTCTGCGGAGCGACTTCCCAAAAAGTCTCTGAAAGTCCACCGGATTTCAGTGCAGGATCTGAACGAACGGACATGATCCGGCTGCGACACTTGAAAGGGCCACAGAAATGATGGAAGACGCTTGTGTCGATCTCAGCCTTTGACAGAAATTGCTGCATCGATTCTTGAAAGAGCAGATTGCTCGTCCTCGCTGACGCAAACGCCCCCGATTCCGAGTAATCCACCTTCGCTGCGTGCCTCTGCGGTGGCGCGGGCGACACGGAGCACCCATGTCCGCAGGTCCTTAGCCTCGTCAGCATTACATCGTGCAGCGATGAGCACGCCGCATTGCTCCAGCACGCCGAACAACTCCTCTTTGGACTTGCCGTCGCCCGCTTCGTCAGGGTCGGTTGAACCTTCCATATCGGCGAGCAATGCTTCGATCGTCGAAGATGCTGCGCCATGAGGCTCGTTAGAAACGACAGCAGCGGCCAGTGCCTTAAATTCGCCGACCACCCGCCAGCTCGGATCAGCGGCGACGACGAGAATGCCTGCGATCCACGGCATCGCTAGAGAAGTTGCCACTCCGTCGAGTCGAAGTCGTTTCTTCCGGCCACGGGGACAATTCTAGTTACTGTTCTGATCGGCTCGTCGTGGCCCAGGCAACCATCAGCCGCCTTCGCTTTGACCCTTATGGCCGCAATGAGCGGTGCTGGTTTCAGTGCCCAACCCCGCAAGAGGGCAAGGCGCCGGTCAACTTGTCTGCACAACAACTGAGTTGACAGGTGTCTTGTCGTGTCAGCCCGCAAGGATTAGAGGGACGAGGCAGGTCCCGCTCAGACAGAACAGAAGCCGCTGCCGTTCGAGACGGTGGGCCACGCGATTTTGTTCTATCGTGAGGCGGGCGAAATCGTCCTGCGTAGCTCTGCAGCGGGCTCAGCCGGGCCCGATTTGACCCTCGAAGCCGTTCACGTACCAGCAAGGTTCATATCTCACATCTCGAGTGCATGAACGGGGGAGGGTGGCGGAGGGGCGCGTAGTATGGATTTTCGTGTCGACGCTTGGTTCTTACCTTCTGGTGGGAGCGGTAGCGGCGATGACGACTTTCTGTGTCACGCCACTCGTTGGAATGCTGGCCCGACGGCTCGGCTGGGTTTATCTCCCGAACGATCGCACAGTGCATGACACGGCGCTGCCCGACATCGGTGGCCTCGCAATGTACATCGGCTTCGTCGTCGCTTTTATGGCGGCTTGGTTGGCTGGATCCCTCGACGTCTTGTTCGAGAGCAACTCCGAACCGTGGGGTGTGCTCATCGCAGCGACGATCATTTTCGTTGTTGGACTCATCGACGACGTCCGAGATATCTCTGCACCGGCGAAGGTGTTCGGCGCCGTGCTCGCCGGCGTGGTACTCGTCTATTTCGGTGTCGAGATGTTTGCGTTCCGCATACCGTTCTACGAAGGCGCGATTTTCCTTGATGAGTCGCTGAGCCCGCTGATCACTGTGCTGTGGTTGGTTGGTATGAGTCAGGCGATCAATCTGATTGACGGTCTCGACGGACTTGCAGCGGGCATTGTCGGCATTGGAGCGGTTGCGTTCTTCCTCTACAGCGAGCGCTTAGCGACGCTTGATTTGCTCGACACAGCCAACGTTGGACCTCTGTTAGCCGTCGTTGCAGCCGGTATTTGCTTTGGATTCTTGCCGCACAACTTCAACCCTGCGCGCATCTTCATGGGCGACGGCGGTGCGCTACTGCTCGGGCTCCTGATGGCGGTATCTACCAGCGTGGTCGGTGGCCGCGTGGAGGTTGGCGAGGAGTCGGTCGGCACGACGTACTTCTTCCTCGCACCGCTGGCGATCCCGCTCCTCATTTTGGGCGTACCAATCTTCGACACGCTCTTCGCAATCGTCCGACGGGCTACGAGCGGACAGGGTCTTGCTTCGGCTGACAAGGGTCACTTGCATCACCGCCTCATGGAGATGGGCCACGGCCACCGACGAAGCGTCGTCATCCTTTGGACGTGGACAGCACTGCTCAGTGCTTTTGTTCTGTACCCGACGTTGACTGATCAGAACCCGACGTACTTACCGTTTGGTATCGCAGTGATTGGGATTGTCCTCTACACGGTGTTGCACCCCAGCGTGCGAGCCCGGCGTCGCGAGAACGGTACGCCGCCAAACGGTCTTGATCGGGCCGACGTTGAGCAGACGGTTGAGCACGAGCAACTTCAACTCGACGTGTCAGACGAGAACTTTCGCACACAGTTGCTGTCAGAGGAGCGCGACCACTAGGTTGTGCGTCCGTTCACAAGCTCCGACTCGATTCGAGTCTGACGCTGTGCCATGACCCTTATCTCAATGCACAAAGTTCCATGAAGCTGATCCCCATCAACACGCAAAAGCGCGTCAACACCCAGGATTCCCTCGGTCATGGCATGGATGCCGTGATTATGTTGGCGCTTTTCATGCTTGCTGGCTTTGGACTTGATCGCCTTTTCGGTACCACGCCGCTCTTTATGATCGTGTTGGTTGTGGTCGGCGCAGTCGGCCTCTTCTTGAAGTTCAAGTACCGCTACGAAGCACGCATGGACGAACTTGACGAACAGCGGCGCGCACACACGACAGAAAATGCTGCTGCACAGGTAGCACCTGCCGATCAGGAGGCCGCCGGATGAGTGCTACAGCGGGCGATGCATTGGCGACACGATTTGAAGGTCCCGCCCCCGAAGTGGCCGTGTCGAACGACATGATCAAACGGGGGCTAGTCATTTCTCCGATCATCATCGCTATTTGCGGTGTGATCTGGGGTGCCTACGGAGCTTTCTCAAGTGCGTACGCCGTCGCCATCGTGCTGCTGAACTTCGCTCTCGCCGCCGTCATGATTGCCGGCGCTGCTCGAATATCGGTCGGATTAATGATGGCCGCTACGCTCTTCGGGTACCTGATTCGTCTCGCCTTGATCTTTCTCGCCGTATGGATAGTGAAAGACGCCTCTTGGATTTCACTTCCGGCGCTCGGATCGACCATCATCGTGACGCACCTTGGTCTCCTCTTCTGGGAGATGAAGTACGTCGCACTCTCGCTTTCACAACCGGGTCTGAAAACAGATGTCCCGCAAGTGAGTCGCGACCACACAATCTGACCTATCCTTTCTCCCGCTGAACTCCCAAGACTGAAACGGAAATCAACGTGCTCGCTGAACGTGGCCTCGTCTTCCCTCCCATCAATGAAATCCTTCGATGGCAGGACATCTTCCCGTCCTTTAACAAGGTTGCCCTCATCGCCGTCGCTTCGGCGTTAATCGGCATGGCGTTGTTCGCGCTCGCAGCTCGTGCTGACGCTAAAAAAGCACCGACCGGTGCACGCAACCTTGCAGAAACCACGGTCGAATTCATTGAAGAAGGCATCGTGATGCAAACCCTGGGCAAGCAAGGTCTCGGCTGGACTCCATTCCTCCTCAGCCTCTTTATCTTCATTTTCCTCTGCAACATCCCCGGCGTGATCCCGATTCTTCAGATGCCCGCTACGGCCCGCATGGCGATTCCGCTGGCGCTGTCACTGTTGGTTTGGGTGCTATTCATCGGCACTGGCCTCAAGCATCAGGGCGCTAAGTACTTTGGCCACCTTCTGTGGCCTCCAGGCGTTCCCACGCCCCTTAAGCCGCTCGTTGGCGGCATCGAGTTCGTGTCGACGATTTTCATCACGCCGTTCAGCCTCACCGTCCGATTGATGGCGAATATGATGGCAGGACACATTCTGCTCGTTACCTTCGGTCTGTTGACCGAAGCCCTGGTGACCGCGGAAACCCAGCAGATCCTGCTGGTTCCAACGAGTATTTTGCCGTTCTTTATGTTGATCTTTCTGACGGGCTTCGAGATCCTCGTGGCATTTCTTCAGGCCTACATCTTCACGATCCTCGCCGCCGTCTACTTCAGCAACTCAACTGCCGGTCACGGCGAAGAACACTGATCCGACTGGATCAACCGATCTCCCACTCATCTCAGAAAGCACACAGGAGAAATCACCATCATGGAAGCACTCAGCGCACTCGTCGCAGCCGAAGAAGCCGGCGCATTTGACCCCGAGGCAAAGAACATTGCGGCAGCAACCAATGCCGGTCTGGCCTACGGCCTCGCCGCCATCGGTCCGGGCATCGGCATCGGCTACCTCGTCGGAAAATCCGTCGAAGCAATGGCCCGTCAGCCCGAAGCGGCGGGCATGGTGCGTACCACCATGTTCCTCGGCATTGCCTTCACCGAAGCCCTCGCCCTCATCGGGTTCGTGGTCTTCATCCTGGTGAAGTTCGCCTGAGCGAACTCCCCAGACATTTGGTCCAATTCACTCATCAACGCAAGGAGTCGACGTGCTGACAGCAGTCGTCACAACTTCGCACACGGGAAGCGTCGCTCAGGTCAACCTGATCGAAGCTGACACGTGTGAGCGCACCGATCTTCCCGAGGGCGAAAACATTTTCCCGGTCGGAAGTGAGATGTGTCCCGAACTCATCCCGATCGCCCCGGAGGGCAAAGAAGTCATTTGGGGTTTCGGTGCATTCGTGGTGCTGGCCATCGTGCTGCGCTACGTCCTGTTCCCGAAGGTCCGAGCCGGCATGACCGCGCGCTATGACAGCATCCAAGGTGACTTTGAGAAGGCCGAGACGCTCACTGCGTCCGCCCGGGCCGAAGTTGCTGAGTACGACGCTCAGGTCGCTTCGGTTCGCGCCGACGCCCAGGGGCGTGTGGACGCAGCTCGGGCCACGCTCGAAGGTGAGCGCAACGAACGACTCACAGCCGTTAACGCTTCCATCGCAGAAAAGCGAGCAGCCGCAGCGGCAGAGGTTGAGGCGGCACGCCAAGCAGCGAGTTCGCAGGTCGCCGCAGCGGTTTCTGACGTTGCTGCCCGAGCGGGAGAACTCGCTGCAGGCAAAGCGCCCAGTGCAGACGTCGTAGCCGCCGCAGTCGATGCGGCCATGGGAGCAAACGTATGAGCCTGATCGCCGCAGTTAACGCTTTCATCGCAGCCGAGTCCGTCCCGAACGACGGTGTTGGGTCAACGTCACTGCATCCGATTCTGCCGCCAACAGGCGAAATGATCATCGGTTCACTGGCATCAATTATTGTATTTGGTGCGCTCTTCAAGTTCGCCGGGCCGACAATCAAGAAGAGTTTCTCGGACCGCACAGCGCGGATCCAGAAAGAACTAGATGACTCCGCTGCCGCAGCGGCTGCCGCTGAAGCCGAAGCGGTCCGCATCCGCTCCGCTAAGGGCGACATCGACGCCGAGCGCAGCCGGCTCTATGCCGACGCCGATGCCCAAGCTGAAGCGCTCCTCGCCGACGGCAGGGAACGCCTTGAAGCCGAAATGGCCGACATTGAGGCCCGGGCCGAAGCCGAACTAGCCTCAGCCGCTGGTCGCAGCGGCGACGAACTCCGTGCTGAGATCGCACGATATTCATCGAGCGCCATCGACAGTGTCGTCAACGGCACCCTCGACGACGCCGCACAACAGGCTCTCATCGAGGGATTCATCGCACGAGTGGGGGCTTCTTCATGAGCGACGCACGCATCCAAGGCTACGCCCGAGCACTCTTCGAGATCGCCTGCGCGGAGGGCACCCTCGACGAAGTCGAAGACGAGTTGTTCCGTTTTGCTCGCTCCTATGAGTCGAGTGATGAACTCCGCAACGCTCTCACCGACGACCAGGTGCCTGCCGAAAAGCGCCAGGCCATAGTCGAAGACTTGCTTGGCGGCAAGGCCACTAGCACCACGACACAGTTGGTGTCGGTGGTTGTGGGCTCGGGACGCGGGCGAGATCTTCCGGCCATCGTCGATCAACTCGTCGAACGTGCTGCTGGCTCGAAATTTCTCACAGTCGCCGAAGTTCGCACAGCTGTAGCGCTCTCCGACGACCAGCAAGCACGACTTAGAGCGGCGCTTGAGAATGCCACGGGCACAAGCATCAGCCTGAAAGCCGTCGTTGACCCCACCGTCATCGGGGGTGTCGTGGCCACCATTGGTGACACCGTCATCGATGACACCGTTCGTACTCGCATCGACCAGCTGAAGAGCCGGCTCTAAGAGCCGACCCGAAAGCCGCACGACCACTCATTTGCTGACTGTTAGGGATTATCAGAATGGCTGAACTCACCATCTCCGCCGCCGACATCGCATCGGCGCTCAAGAAGAACCTCGAAGGCTTCGAGCCATCACTCGAGGCCCGCACCGTCGGACGCGTTGCCGAAGTCGGCGACGGCATAGCGCGCGTCTCCGGCCTTCCCGATGCTGCCGTCAACGAACTCCTTGAGTTCGAAGACGGCTCTGTCGGCCTCGCCCTCAACCTTGATGAATCGTCGATCGGTGCCGTTGTGCTCGGCGACGTCGACAACATCGAAGAAGGCCAGACCGTCAAGGCCACTGGCAGCATCTTGTCGATGCCGGTCGGCGACGGCATGCTCGGTCGAGTAGTGAACGCTCTCGGCGAACCCGTAGACGGAGCAGGCGAACTCACTGGCACACAGCAGCGTCGCATGGAAATCCAGGCACCGGGCATCCTCGGCCGCCAGCCAGTGCACGAGCCGCTGCAGACCGGCATTAAGTCCATTGACGCCATGACTCCGATCGGTCGCGGTCAGCGAGAGCTGATCATCGGTGACCGCAAGACCGGCAAGACCGCTGTTGCGATTGACACCATCTTGAATCAGAAGGGTCTGGGCGTAAAGTGCATCTACGTTGCCATCGGACAGAAAGGCTCAACCGTCGCACAGACTGTTGACACCCTCCGCCAGGCCGGCGCTATGGAGTACACGGTCGTCGTCACTGCTCCTGCAGCGGATTCGGCACCGTTTAAGTACCTTGCGCCCTACGCCGGTGCCGCGATTGGCCAGCATTGGATGGACGGCGGCGAGCACGCCCTCATCGTCTATGACGACCTGTCCAAGCAGGCTGACGCCTATCGCCAACTGTCGCTTCTTCTGCGTCGTCCACCCGGTCGTGAGGCGTACCCCGGTGACGTCTTCTACCTACACTCTCGCCTCCTTGAGCGCAGCGCCAAGCTGTCCGATGAGAACGGTGCAGGTTCTTTGACTGCGCTGCCGATCATCGAGACCAAGGCTGGTGACGTTTCGGCGTTCATCCCGACCAATGTGATTTCAATTACCGACGGCCAGGTTTTCTTGCAGGACAACCTCTTCAAGTCGGGTGTGCGCCCGGCGGTCGACGTGGGCATCTCGGTGTCCCGCGTTGGCTCGGCCGCTCAGACCAAGTCGATGAAGGGTGTCGCCGGAACATTGAAGCTCGACCTCGCACAGTTCCGCGAACTTGAGGCCTTCGCCACATTTGGCTCCGAACTCGACGCAATCTCCAAGGCCCAACTTGAGCGCGGCTACCGCCTCGTTGAACTTCTCAAGCAACCGCTTAACAGCCCGATGCCTGTCCAGGATCAGGTTGTTTCGTTGTTCGCTGGCACCAAGGGCTACCTCGACGATCTGCCCGTTTCTGACGTGCAGCGCTTCGAGTCTGAGCTGCTCGACTTCATGCGGTCCAACCACGGTGGTCTGATGGACGAGCTCAAGACTCAGAAAATCCCTGACTCGCTTGCAGCGGCGGTGGATGCCTTCAAAGCTCAGTTCGCCGTATCCGGTGATGCTGCAGGCAACGCAGTTGACCCTTCGTCGGTTGACGCTGACGAACTGGGCGATGCCGAGTCAAACAAGACGCTGGCGACCGAATAAATCCGCTGGCCTATTGATACCGACGACGATCGAAAGACAACCATGTTAACGACTTGCGCACTGGGCGCTGAGGGAAGCGCCAGCGATGAAGCTGCCACCTTTGGCGACCAGATTTGGCCGCAGCAGCGTGGTCTGAACCGGAGGGATTCATAATGGCCGGTGGAACAGAAAGGATCTTGCGTGGCCGCATTAAGGCAATGCAGTCCACGAAGAAAATCACGCGTGCCATGGAACTGATTGCTGGCTCGCGCATCGTGAAGGCCCAGCAGCGAGTGCAAGCCGCCGTCCCGTATTCCGAGCAGATCACCGAAGTGGTCAAGGATCTCGCAGCTGCCGGAGCTTCAAACGACGTTCCCATGCTTGCGGGGCGTGACGAGGTCAAGACCACCTGCTACGTGGCGATCACCGCCGACCGTGGTCTGTGCGGCGGGTACAACGCTGGTGTGCAGCGTGCAACCGAGGGCGAAGTCAAAGCCGACGTACTCGCTGGCAAGGGCTACACCATTGTTCCTGTCGGTAAGAAAGCCGAGGGCTACTTTCGCTTCCGCGACTACCAACTGAGCCAGTCTTTCATGGGCTTCAGCGACCAGCCGAGCTACGAAGATGCCCGCCACATCGGTGAATACGTCGTTGATCTCTTTGTCTCAGGCCAAGTCGACAAGGTCGAACTCGTCTACACCCGCTTCATTACTGCTGGCAACCAGGAAGTTGTGTTGCGTCCACTCGTTCCGTTGTCGGCCGACACGGTCGCCGGCGGAGACGGCAAGGCCGGCAGCTCCGATGGCTCGGGTGGCGACTATGAATTCGAACCCGACCCGACTGAGATTCTCGACTCGCTACTGCCGCGCTACGTCGAAGCACGTATCTACGCAGCACTATTGAACGCAGCTGCATCTGAGCATGCTTTTCGCCAACGGGCGATGAAGTCGGCCACCGACAACGCCGAAGAATTGATCAACAGCCTCAGCATCGTGATGAACCGTGCTCGTCAGGCGTCGATCACCTCGGAGATCATGGAAATCGTCGGCGGCGCAGCAGCCCTTGACGGCGGCGATGCCACAAACGGCTACGTCGACATGGGCGACGACTACTTCGGTCAGCAACTTGAAGAACTCGAGAACGCCTCGGGTGGCTCATCCGCTTAACGCTCTGCCCAACAAGATTCACGATGCCAAGATCTGAACGATCCATTCATTGGATCACTGTGAAGACCACACACCAGGAGAAACCAAAGTCATGACCATGACAGAGAATGAACTACAAGACGGCCGGGTCGTCGCTATCGCCGGCCCCGTCATCGACGTCGAGTTCCCCCGCAGCGCGTTGCCCGAGCTGAACTCGGCCATCGAGTTCACAATTGCGCTTGAAGGTGAAGAGACCACGGTGCTGGCCGAGGTCGCCCAACAGCTCGGTGACGGTCGCGTGCGCGCCATCTGCATGAAGCCGACCGACGGTCTGGTGCGCGGTGCCCCGGTGCGCAACACCGGCCACGGTATTCAGGTTCCTGTGGGCGACAAGGTGCTTGGCAACGTCTGGAACGTGTGGGGCGAAGCACTCGACACACAGCCCGAGGGCATCGACGAAATCGAGCGCTGGGACATCCACCGTCCCGCTCCGACCTTCGACGCGCTCGAACCGTCCGCTCGCATGTTTGAAACTGGCATCAAGGTCGTTGACCTTCTCACACCGTACGTCGCCGGAGGCAAGATCGGCCTCTTCGGCGGTGCGGGTGTTGGCAAGACCGTGCTCATCACTGAGATGATCAACCGGGTGGCCTCGCAACACGGTGGCGTGTCTGTGTTCGCCGGTGTGGGCGAGCGGACCCGCGAGGGAACCGATCTCCGCTTGGAAATGATGGAGTCAGGCGTATATGAGAAGGCTGCCCTGGTCTTCGGTCAGATGGACGAGCCGCCCGGCGTTCGCCTGCGTGTCGCCCTGTCAGCGCTGACGATGGCGGAGTACTTCCGCGACGTCGCCGGCCAGGACGTGTTGTTGTTCGTCGACAACATCTTCCGCTTTGTGCAGGCAGGTTCTGAAGTGTCGACTCTCCTCGGTCGTATGCCCTCGGCAGTGGGTTACCAGCCCACGCTCGCCGACGAGATGGGTCAGCTGCAGGAACGCATTACCTCCACGAAGGGCCGCTCGATCACGTCGCTGCAGGCCGTGTACGTACCTGCCGACGACTACACCGATCCGGCACCGTTCACTACATTCACCCACCTCGATGCCACCACTGAGCTCAGCCGTACCGTTGCTTCGCTCGGAATTTACCCGGCTGTGGATCCACTGTCGTCGACGTCGACAATCTTGAGCCCCGAGGTTGTGGGTGACCACCACTACGGGGTGGCCCGCCGTGTGCAGGAGACGCTCCAACGCTACAAGGAGTTGCAGGACATCATCGCCATCCTCGGTCTGGATGAGCTGTCTGAAGAGGATCGACTCACGGTGTCTCGTGCCCGTAAGGTTGAGCGTTTCCTGTCTCAACCCTTCTTCGTTGCAAAGGTGTTCACCGGACTTGAGGGTGAGTACGTGCCGGTTGCCGAGACGGTTGAATCCTTCGAAGCCATCATCGATGGCGGCCTCGACGATCTGCCCGAGCAAGCGTTCCTAAACGTTGGCAACATCGACCAGGTGCAGGCCAAGGCTAAACAGCTCTCGGAGAGCTGATCACCAGATGTTGCTCGAGCACGTTGGCAGCATCCTGTCGTCGAACCACCCTGTGAAAGGAGCCTGATCATGGCTGATCCCATCATCGTAGAAGTCGTTTCACCGGAGAAGGTGCTGTACTCCGGCGAGGCCGACATGGTCATCACGCGTACTGCGGGCGGGGGCGAGATTGCTTTCCAGGCAGGACACGCTGCGTTCCTCGGCGTCCTCGTCGAGAACCACACGCGGGTCTTCCAGACCGACGGCGAGGTGCAAGACATTGCCGTCCACCGAGGCTTCGTCGAAGTAAGTGGCAATCCAACGAAAATTTCGCTGCTCTCGGACACTGCGGAACTGGCTGCAGACATTAATGTCGACCGGGCCAAAGAAGCACTGGAGCGCCACCAGCAAACGCTGCGTGACGAGACTGTTGATGGCGCAATCGCCGATGCTGTGGCTGGGAAGGCTCGCGCACAGGCACGCCTCACTGCCTCCGGCTTTACGGCGTAACTCCGCTTCGCCAAGTGTGATCTAAAGGTCCCCGTCGTCTGACACGGATCGAAGCCCTCACCGCAGTGCTTCGGGCCTGGATGCGGGCGCCGTGGCGCGACTCTGATGGCCGTGGCTAACCCTAATGCTCTATCGTCTCGACCAGTTGAGCCTCAATAGAGAAATAGGAGTACGACGATGCAATTCAAGGTCAAGCCGCTTGTTGCGGAACTAGTGGGCACCTTCTGGCTGGTACTCGGTGGTTGCGGCGCTGCGGTACTCGCCTCCGACTTTGGTCTTGGTGGAAACGAAACCAGTCTCGGTATCGGCTTCGTCGGTGTCAGCCTTGCGTTCGGTCTCACTGTGTTGACCGGGGCATATGCGCTCGGCCACATCTCGGGCGGGCACTTCAACCCGGCCGTGACTTTAGGCATGGTTGTTGCCAGGCGTTTTGATCCAAAGCACGCGGCCGGGTACGTCGGCGCTCAGGTCGTCGGCGGCATCATTGGCGCCGCAGTCCTACTGGGTATCGCGAGCGGTCAAGCGGGCTTCGAGATTGGAGCTGGCCCTGGTGCTTTCGCCTCGAACGGGTACGGTGAATTCTCACCTGGTGGATACAGCCTCGCCGCAGCTCTGATCGCCGAGATCGTGTTGACCGCCGTATTCCTAGTGGTCATCCTTGGAGCGACCGCTCAGAGGGCGGCCCCGGCGATGGGGGGTCTGGCGATTGGCCTGGCGCTGACATTGATTCACCTCATCTCGATCCCAGTCACGAACACCAGTGTCAACCCTGCCCGGTCAACGTCACAGGCGCTTTTTGCCGGCAGTGACCAACTCGGACAACTGTGGCTGTTCTGGTTGGCGCCGCTCGCGGGTGCAGGCATTGGCGCAGCACTACACCGCTACGTGCTTGGCGACGACGAAGACGCCGTGATCGGACACGACCCGTCAGCGGCGTGAGCGTAAAATTAGCTGCGCCGCCAATGCCGATCTAGCCGACAAGGCGTGTCAGCCTCGGTACGGTGAACGTATGAACCCCTTTCCATTCACAACTGCACTCGTTACCGGCGCGTCTTCCGGCATTGGCGCCGAGATGGCGGAGCAGCTCGGGCGCGCAGGGGTGCCGACGGTGCTTGTGGCTCGGCGGGGCGAAAAACTTCGTGAGATTGCCGGTCAGTTCGACGGGTTTAGCGTGTTGGAAGCCGACTTGGGAACAGCAGCCGGTCAGGATGCTGTCATGGAGGCGGTCGGTAACGTCGAGAATCCGGTCGACCTTGTTGTGAACAACGCAGGATTTGGGACCAGCGGTCAGTTTGCTGAGGTAGATGCAAACCGGCTCAGCGATGAAGTTGAGCTAAACGTGAAAGCGTTGACTCGAATCAGCAGCGCAGCTGCACGGGCTATGGCGGCCAGAGGATCGGGATACCTGCTGAATGTGTCGAGCGTGGCGAGTTTTCAGCCTGCCCCCGGACTGGCGGTTTATGCTGCTACAAAGGCGTATGTCACGAGCCTCACCGAGGCGTTGCACGAGGAACTGCGAAAAACCGGTGTCCACGTCACCGCATTGTGCCCGGGCTTGACGAAAACCGAATTTCAAGAACGTAGTAACACGACCGAGTACGAAGCAACGTTTCCTGGTTTTGCTTGGACCTCAGCGGAGTCCGTGGCAGCGGCGGGGCTCGTCGGGGTGGCTAAGAATAAGACGATTGTGGTGCCCGGGGCGCTTTACAAGGGTCTTGTCGTCACGAGTGATCTCACGCCTCGGGCCTTCGCCCGTCGCTTGAGTGGACTGGCCTCGACGATCCGTCGCTGAGCGGAACCTCCACAGCAGTTGTCGCTGTGGAACCTCATGCCATTTGCTTCGCAGAGGTCAGCGAGGGTACGAAGTTATCGAGTGCCGACGTCACGGTCGCACCCGCCGCCGACTTGACGCAACGACGTCAGCTCCGCTCATCACCCGGAGTTAGGTTGGAGTGCGAGGCAGTCTGCAGGCAAGCTCAGGTGCGTAAGGCGACCAGGTATTGCCCGCCACCTTCTTGAACGTCACTCGACAGTGTAAGCCCTGGTTCGAGGCGGCTTATTCGGTCGATTAGCCAGGCCGCTGTGGTGTCGGCATCCTGTTGAGTCGGGCAGCGGCAGAAAATTTCTCGTCCGCCTTTGTTCGCCAGCCGATCAACAGTTTGAACGATTGCAACCGGGTCGATTACAAACAGGTCGGCTTTCCAGGGGACGACGGCTTCAACGTTGCCTTTGCCGGTGTTGCATCCTCGGTGTGCGAGCCGCTCGGAGAGGCCGCCTACCTTGTGCTTGCCCCTTTTTTTGGCCTTTCGCTCGGTTATCCGGGCGTCGACGCTGGGGCCGCGATCGTCGTTGACAGATACCGTGGCATCGACAGCTTCGTCGCAGACCCAACACCGCCAACTGTCTTGCTCGCCGATGTCATCGAACCCTGCCATCGCAGTGAGGGTATGTGATCACGCTGTGCATGGCACAACGTGGGGTTCAGCGCAGGGGCGCTAGGGCGCTCTTGCCGCGGAATGCCGCAGATTCGCCGAGTTGTGCCTCGATACGGAGCAGTTGGTTGTACTTCGCGACTCGATCTGAGCGGCATGGCGCTCCGGTCTTGATCTGACCGCAGTTAGTGGCGACGGCAAGATCGGCGATTGTGGCGTCTTCGGTTTCGCCTGACCGGTGGCTCATCACCGAGGTGTAGCCGTGGCGAGTGGCAAGGCTGACTGTGTTCAGCGTCTCGGTTAGAGATCCGATCTGATTTACCTTGACTAAAATCGAGTTGGCGACGTTGGAATCGATGCCGCGTTGCAAGCGAATCGAGCTGGTAACAAAGAGGTCATCGCCGACGAGTTGGGTCTTGTTGCCGACCGAATCGGTGAGCTTGGCCCATCCCTCCCAATCGTTTTCATCCATCGCATCTTCAAGTGAAACGATCGGATACTTCTCGACCATTTCTGTCCAGTATCCAGCCATTTCGTCGGGGGAGAGAACCTTGCCCTCATGGATGAGGTGGTAAGCACCGTCCTTGAAGATTTCCGACACAGCTGGATCGAGTGCGATTGAGATGTCCTCGCCGGCCGTGAAGCCGGCCTTCTCGATGGCTTCGAGGAGGGTGGTAATCGCCTCTTCGTTGGACGACAGGTTGGGGGCGAACCCACCCTCGTCACCGACCGCGGTCGACAGGCCGCGTCCATGGAGCACCTGCTTGAGTACGTGATATGTCTCTGTGCCCCACCGTAGGGCTTCGGAGAAGCTTGGCGCACCGACTGGCATCACCATGAACTCCTGGAAGTCGATCGAGTTATCAGCGTGGCTTCCACCATTGATGACGTTCATCATGGGAACCGGCAAGACGTGCGCGTTCGGTCCGCCGACGTAGGTGTAAAACGGCATGTTGAGTTCGGCTGCTGCGGCTTTCGCCGTTGCAAGGCTGGTGCCAAGAATGGCGTTGGCGCCGAATCGAGCTTTGTTGTCAGTCCCATCGAGATCGAGCATGACCTGGTCGATGCTTCGTTGGTTGAGCGCGTCGAATCCGTAGAGTGCATCAGCGATTTCGGCGTTGACGAAGCCGACAGCGGTGGAGACTCCTTTGCCCATGTAGCGGTCTCCGCCGTCGCGCAGTTCGACGGCCTCGTGCTCGCCGGTTGAGGCGCCGGACGGGACCGCAGCACGACCGGTCGCACCGGACTCCAGTTCGACTTCGACTTCGACTGTCGGGTTGCCCCGTGAATCGAGGATCTCGCGGCCGACAATGTTCTGGATTCCACTCATACCGTCTCAATCGTAGGGCGCTGGGATGAATGGTGCTGGCCCTGTTGAGAAGTCTTCGGTTATGTCTATCTCGGCGAAGAGGTGGCGCAGCATGGCCTTCGGGCGCAATCGAGCGGATTGGTGCTGTGCTGGTTGGTGAGGGTCCCCATGTCGGTGACGCTCACGAGGTCGCCGGCAGTATCGGCGAAGAAGCCGGGAATGTAGGAGTGGAGTGCAGCTTGGAGCCACACGGCAGTGCTGCGCTGAAAGCGCTCAGGGGGTCGCACTAAATCTCTCGCTTCTTACGGTGATGCTCGGCGTGCCGGTGCTGGGACGTGTTTGGCCGGAGTTTGGTGAAGATGGGAAGGGAGATACTTGCGATCAGCGGCTCGAAAGACCGGTCGAGTGAGCGATCAGCAACCTGCTTGGATACTTCTGCCCAGACCAGAGGTTCCGCGATCGACAACGTCCACAACTCCTTGGATCTCGATGCGACCTGGTTTGCCGTGCCCGGGCTGTAGAGGGCTTGCGTCGTCAGCTTGAAGAGGTTTTCAAGATGAGCTTTGCTTTGTCCCAGAGCCCATCGAGGATCTTCAGATTGCTCGTGCGCAGGTCGATCGACTGTTGCGCCGCCAACTGCTCGACCATTTCGAAACGTACTCGGAACTTGTCGCTGGCCGCGCGAAGTGCGAGCTCCGCATCAATGTCGAGGTGCCGGGCCACGTTGACAACTGCGAACAGCAAGTCGCCGAGCTCATCGGTTTCAGCATTAATGTCGCCGTGTCCGACTGCTTCGCTCAGTTCACCAGTTTCTTCGATAATTTTTGGAAATGCCCCGTGAACGTCAGGCCAATCGAAACCAACTTTTGAGGCCTTCCGTCCAATCTTTTGGGCATATGCCAGTGATGGAAGAGACCGCGGGATTCCGTCAAACACGGACGTGCGATTCTTTTCGACACGCTTGATTTCGTCCCAATTGCTGAGCACGGTGTCGGTGTCGCCCGCTTTGGCCATATCGCCGTTCTTGGGCCCGAAGATGTGCGGGTGACGACGCACGAGCTTGTCATGGACGCCCTGCGTGACATCGGCAATCGTGAATCGACCTTGTTGCTCTGCAATCGTCGCGTGGAACTCAATCTGGAATAGCAGATCGCCAAGTTCCTCGATGAGGTCGTCGTCGGTTGCCGGCTTGCTGGGATCAAGAGCATGGAGGGCATCGACGACCTCGTAGGTCTCCTCGAGGAGAAAGGGGATGAGAGTCTCGTGGGTCTGTTCGATGTCCCATGGACACTGCTCGCGCAGCGTCCGGGTCAACTGGTGGAAACGCACGTATTCTTGGCCGACGGGTGCCGAAAGCTGCGGGATGTAGATCGAGGTGAGGTGGTTAGCCTCGACGGTTTGGTCGAGCTTGGCCCACGTTGTGTGGGTAACCTGCTCGTCGTCGGTCCCAAGCGCGTGCAAGATCACGACTGGGTCGGCACCTTTGGCGCCTTCGACTGCCAGCTTGATGTCGCTAAGTACCCAGTTGGCGTGGGTGTGAGCTACAAGGAGTGGACCGCGTTCGCCAGCCGCAGCGGTTGCGAACTCATGCCCGTCGACGAGCCGGATGCTCGCCTCGACCGGATCGATACCAAGACGGGTCCACGCAACATCGAGAAACGACATCGCTGGAACGATGTTGACTTCGATGCCTTCATCTTCAGACGCACGTTCCTGTAGGTAGCGAACCGTGCGTTCAAGTATCAGAGGTGAACCGGGAACGGCGTAGAGGATTTCGCCATGCTCGCACGCGGACTCGATTAGGCGATTGGTGATCTCGACGTAGACGTCGTCGAAGGAATGAGCTGTCTCGTAGAGGTCGTCGTGAGAGGTGGCATCGGGAACAAGATGAGCTGAGGGATGCATTGAGGTGCGAAGATGCCTGTGGGGTATGCGATCGATGGCGAGGCGTGCCTCATCGGTAATGTGCTGCTCGCCGCCGGGGCCGAGACCGACAACAACGATGCGGGCCGCAGTGGGGAGCGAGGGCATGGGCGATCTCAGGCTCAAATGAGTGGGATAACTGTGGCGGTAGTGTTGTCGTAGGTGCCGATCTGCGGATCGACATAGATGTCGAGGCCGAGGGTGTCGGCACCGAGTGCCTCGGCAACGATGGGTGTGTCGTTGGGGCCGAGTTCGCGGTACGGAATGAACCGGCTGACCACGTAGAGGTCTCCGTCCGATGCGGCATTAGAAATGATGGCAGTGGCATACGGCGCATTTGCATTGAGCGCAGTGATCGAGTCGGCGAGGGGGTCGTTGACGCCGAGCGGAAGTTGGGTGATGGTCAAGCATCCAATTCGACCGTTGGTCTGTGCGAGCTGGTCATTTACATTGAATGGGGCAAAAATGTCAGTAAAGCTGGCACCACTTTCGAGCTCGTCAATGACCGCCTCTGCTTCGGCTCGGGTGGGTACCCCGACAGCCTCAAGGCAGACACTGCCACTCTTAAGAACTCCGTTGGCGTAGGCGTCAGCGACGAGAGTTGGATCTGAGGCCTCACTGACGCGCTCAGTTATCCAGCCGCTTACTTGGCCGCGGGCAATATCGGCGTTGATGAGCTGTTCATCAGTCGCCCCGAGTTCTCGCAACTCGGCGACGAGTTCGTCGCGGGTGTACTCGGCACCGTCGACTCGTGCCGCAAGATCGTTGTCAGAAATCGTGGCGCAGCCAGCGATGAGGGCGGCGCTAGCAAGAATGAGCGGGATGATCGGAGAGCGTCGCTTCACGGCCACGACGTTACCGGGTGGCCTGTCTGTGCCAGACACGGATATGCCCCTAATCAGCTTCGACCAGGGCGCGCAAAAAATTCACGAGGAAGATTGCGGCGTCCGTCTTTGTGCCGTCGGGATTTCGGCGGGGTAATGGCACCACCAATTGGCCTACGTCTTCTTTAAATTTAGCACCTTTCGACAAGCGTCGTAGCCGCATCAACTCGCTCATCTTGAGTTCGAGTGGGCTGAGCTTGACGTCAGTTGCCGAAATTTGAATGTCGCGCAGGCCGAGCCGATGACACTCGGCGCGCAGGTAGCCGACCTGCAGCAAGGCCTCGGCAGGCTCGGGGAGTGGGCCGAAGCGGTCTTCCCATTCCGAGCGGATGTCGTCAACCTGCGCGTCGGTCTCGACGCCAGCGAGCCGACGGTAGGCCTCCAGCCGCAGCTCTTCTTTGGTGACGTAGTCCGGCGGGAGAAACGAGTCGGTCGGTACGTCAAGTTTGATTTCGGTGGGAGCGTTCTTGGGCAGTTCACCCTTCATTTCACTGACCGCTTCGGTGACCATCTGACAATAGAGGTCGTAGCCGACTGCAGCAATGTGTCCGGACTGTGATTCTCCGAGCAGGCTGCCCGCTCCGCGGATCTCAAGGTCGCGCATTGCGATCTTGAATCCGGACCCAAGTTCGGTTGACTCGCCGATGGTTCGGAGGCGCTCGTAGGCCTCCTCGGTCAACACCTTGTCATGCGGATGAAACAAGTAGGCGTATGCACGCTGTCCTGATCGACCAACCCGGCCGCGCAGCTGGTGCATTTGGCCAAGGCCAAGCAGGTCCGAGCGCTCAACGACGAGCGTGTTGACCGATGGCATGTCGATTCCCGACTCGATGATTGTGGTGCAGACGAGCACGTCGTACTGGCCGTCCCAGAAGTCTTGGACAACGGTTTCGAGTGTTGCCTCGTCCATCTGGCCGTGAGCGATGGCGATGCGGGCTTCGGGGACGAGCTGGCGGAGCCGCGCTGCAGCAGTGTCGATGGAACGCACCCGGTTATGGACCCAAAAGACTTGTCCCTCCCGCAAGAGCTCCCGGCGAATCGCTTCGATCGCCACGCGTTCGTCGTACTCGCCGACAAACGTCAAAATCGGTTGGCGTTCTGCCGGCGGTGTTTGAAGCAATGACAGGTCCCGAATGCCGACGAGGCTCATTTCGAGGGTGCGCGGAATCGGAGTGGCGGTGAGAGTTAGGACGTCGACGTTCGTCTTCATCTTCTTCATCTTCTCTTTGTGCTGCACTCCGAACCGTTGCTCCTCATCGACGACGAGCAGGCCGAGGTCCTTGAAATTAATGTCTGCGGCGAGCAGGCGATGGGTCCCTATGACACAGTCGATCTCACCCGACTTGACCTCGTCGATGACCCGTTTCGCCTGACTGGGGGTGAGAAATCGGGACAGCACCTCTACTCGGATCGGGTAGCCCGCGAACCGGTCGGCGAAAGTGTTGCCGTGCTGGGTTGCGAGCAGTGTGGTCGGTGCAAGGACAGCGACCTGTTTGCTGTCCTGAATGGCTTTGAACGACGCGCGGATTGCGATCTCGGTTTTGCCGAAACCGACATCGCCGCATACGAGGCGATCCATCGGGAACTCGCGTTCCATGTCGCCTTTGATGTCGTCGATTGCCTTACGTTGATCGGGCGTCTCGACGAACGGAAAGGCATCCTCCATTTCAGTCTGCCAGGGCGTATCTAGAGCGAAGGAGTGGCCCTGTGCGGTGACACGCTGCTGATAGAGCAGCACGAGTTCCTGGGCGATCTGGCGAACCTCAGACTTAACGCGACTCTTGGCCTTGGCGAATTCAGACCCTCCAAGTTTGTGGAGGGCGGGCGCCTCACCACCGACGTATTGGCGTAACGAGTCGATCTGATCCGACGGGACGTACAGCTTGTCGTCGCCCTTATACGAAATGAGTAGATAGTCGCGCTCAACGCCACCGATGGCCCGTTTGACCATCCCTTCATACTTGCCCACGCCGTGCTGGTGGTGCACAACGTAGTTGCCGGTCTTGAGATCTTCGAACGTTGACGCTGCATCGCGTTTGGGTTGCCGACGCGCCGTGCGGTGGGCCCGCCGACGGCCAGTTAGGTCGCTTTCGGCAACGATCGAGATCTTTGCGTTGGGCAACGTCACACCTCGATGCAGAGGCGCAACGACAATGTGCCCACCGGGACCGAGGCGCAAGACGCCTGAGGGATCCGCTAGCTGCCTGCGAACGGGAAAGTCCAGACCCTGGTCCAGCAAGAGTGAATGAAGCCGGTCGGCTGAACCGAAGCCGTCGGCAGCAACCACGACGCAGTAGCCGTTGCTAATCAGTTGGGTAAGACGATCTGTGAGACCCGAACCATCGCCCCCCACCGGCCCCCACCCCGAGGCCTCGACGACCGGTATGTCGGGGGACTCAGGTGTGGAGTCGAGAGACCAGAAGTTAGCTGTTTCGCTGGACAGCAACGTTTCGGGGTCGGCGTGGAGCCGTGGGAACGACTTGTCCGGGTCGCGAGCCCAGGTCCCGGCGAGCGTGCGAGCGAGATCGTCCTCTTCTGCTATCAGGTCTTTGGCTCGATCGAGCATGCGCCGGGGCTCAACGAGGAGAACCTTGGCATCGTCGGGTAAGACATCGGTGAGTAGTCGATCACTATTGATCAGCCATGGCAGCCAGCTTTCCATGCCGTCGAAGTGAGCCCCTTCGGCTAGCCGCTCCCATTGTTCCCGCCCCCACGGCTCGCTGGACACCAGGCCGGCCGCTCGTTGGCGCACATCGTCGGTTGGCATGAGCTCTCGGGCTGGAAAAATCGTTGCGCCGGTCAGGTCGTCGGTCGAACGTTGGTCGTTGACACCGAAGCGTGTGAGACGGTCGACTTCGTCCCCCCAAAGGTCGATTCGGATCGGCGCATTGCCGGTTGACGGGTACACATCAAAGATGGCACCCCGCCGTGCGAACTCACCGCGATGTTCGACTAGTTCTTCGCGCCGGTAGCCGAACTCGACGAGCTGTCTGGCTAGTGCTTCGGGGTCAATCTCGATACCGGGCCGGACGGTAATCGGTTCGACTGTGGCCGCCCCGGGTCCTAACTTCTGGAGCAGTGAGCGAATTCCGGCGACGATAATTTTTGGTGCTCGTTCTCCACGATGAAGTCGCCAAAGGACTTCAAGTCGTTGCCCCATGGTTTCAACGCTCGGGCTCACCCGCTCGAACGGGAGAGTTTCCCAGCCGGGGAACATCACGACGTCTCCGGCAGGTGCGAACTGTGCAAGGTCATCGACGAGTTGGCCAGCCATTGTTCCGGTGGGGCATGCCACGACCAGAGGCCGTCGACTCGACAGGTGAGCGAGGGCGGCAATAGAGATCGGGCGGGCAACCTCGACGACAGCGAGGCGCGCGCTGGGGTCACCCAAAGCGCGGGTTAAACCGGGTTCGTTGCGGAGAAGTCCTGGCAGCGATTCCAATGGGGCGTGGCTGCCCTCAGTGAGGGCGGGACCTGGTGCGCCGGAGAACGTCGTTGTCATCGTTTGACGTTGTATCGCCGCATCGCAGCGTCTACCCCGTTGGACACGATCATTTCCACTGCGTCGGCGGCATCGGCAATCGTCACGTCGAGGAGTTCCCGTTCGCGTTTCGGGACCTTTGACAGTACGTAGTTCTTGCCAGCACCCGATGGAGGTTTGCCGACACCGATGCGGACACGGATGAAATCCTGCGTGCGCAAGTGCTGCTTCATCGAACGCAGTCCATTGTGCCCGGCCAGTCCGCCGCCGACTTTGACCTTTAGTTCGCCCGGCGAAAGGTCGAGTTCGTCGTGCACCACGATGATTTGGTCAGCAGCGGCGATGCGAAATCGGCGAACAAGGGCCCCGACTGCCTGGCCTGACTGGTTCATGTACGTGATGGGAAACGCAAGCACGACACGTTCGTCGCCATCGGCCCCGCTGAGACGCGTCTCGCAGAGCAGTGCATTGTCACGACCGCTTTTGAGCGTCGAACGTGTGCGTCCCGCAAGAGCCATAATCACATCTTCACCAACGTTGTGTCGCGTGCCGACGTACTTTGGGCCAGGGTTGCCGAGTCCGACGATGAGCCAGTCGAAGGGATCGCCCTTTCCCGTGCGTCCAAATAGGCCCATGTCAGTGTGATCTGTACGTGAGATCCGGATGAGAGCAAGCGGTGAGCAGAGCCGCGTGGCTCGTTAGCTCAAGCGGAGTCGTCTCCGGAGTCGTCGCCGGAGTCGTCGCCAGCTGCGTCGCCCTCTTCACCCTCTGCGGCTGCGGCTTCGGCTGCGGCTTCCTCGGCGTCAAGCACCGGGGTGCGCATTGTGAGGACAGTGACGACCGGGAACTCTGGGTCAGCTGCTGCGGTGACGCCTGCAGGCAGCGGAATCTCCGCAACGCGGATAGTTGTGTCCATATCCATGGCAGAGATGTCGATGACAACTTCGTCGGGAATGTTGCGTGGTGTCGTTACCACTTCGAGCTCGGTCATGGTGAGGTCCACGAGTCCGCCTTCACCCTCGACGGCTTTGGCTTCGCCTTCTAGGCGAACCGGTACGGCAACGGTGACTTCTTCGTTCAAGTTGACCTGGATGAAGTCGATGTGCTGCACGTTGCGTTTGACGGGGTGGCGCTGAATGTCCTTCACGAGCGCTGGGTACACCTCGCCATCGACAGTGAGGTCAAGGATCGTGTTCAGCCCAGCGGCCCCCGACAGTGCAACACGTAGATCACGCCGAACGACGGTCACGCTGACTGGGTCCATGCCGTGACCGTAGACAACGCCGGGAATCCGGTCATCGGCACGTAGCCGCCGCGCGGAGGCGCTCCCAGTTGTGCGGCCAGATTCGGCGAGAAGAACGGTCTCAGACATGGTTTTCGGTCCTTGATTCAGGTGGAGATCTCAGGTGACGCTTGGAGCGCACGTTGATACAGCAGAATGCAACGCTATCGCCCGCGTCACCCATCCCCTCTCGCGTTAGCGCACGTGATGCTTTCGTTGCGCTAACAGAAATATGACTTCAGTGTTGTCCAGCCCACATTTTCCGCACATCTGATGAAATCTGAACGATTGATGTGCTGGGTACGTTCAAAGCTGGCCAGCGATGCCTAGGTAAGGATTTTGGGAAATGGGTGTGGTCGAGCAGGCATGGAGGTTGTTACGAGAGGTTTTCACCGTCGAAGATGTCGCTCACGCTGGTGTCGTCAAATACAGCACCGAGTGCTTCTGCGATGAGTGGCGCAACCGAGAGAATTTCGATATTTGGGAGCTGCTTCTCGGCCGGCAGCGGCAGTGTGTTTGTCAGGACGATTTTTTCGAGAGGGCTGTTCTTCAACCGATCGATGGCTGGACCGGACAAGACGCCGTGAGTTGCCATGGCCCATACATTCCGAGCGCCGCGCTTCATCAGCAGCTCGGCAGCGGCCACGATGGTGCCGCCGGTGTCGATCATGTCGTCGGTCAGGACGCACGTGCGCCCTTCAACGTCGCCCATTACCTCCGCGGCCTCGGCAACGTTGGTGGTGCCTTTTGGTCGCCGCTTGTAAATAAAAGCCAGGTCCGCACCTATGTCGCCGAGGTGTTGTGCCATGCGTTCGGCTACTTTGATTCGGCCAGCATCAGGCGACACGATCACCGGTGCGGTCGAATTCCGGCGGACGTAGGCTTCAAGCACAGGCATGGCAGTGAGGTGATCGACCGGACCGTCGAAGAAGCCCTGGATTTGACCGGAGTGAAGATCGATCGAGATCATTCGCTTGGCGCCAGCGGCTTTGAACATGTCAGCGACGAGGCGTGCCGTGATTGGCTCACGCCCAGCCGCTTTTCGGTCCTGGCGGGCGTAGCCGTAGAACGGGACGACTGCCGTGATGCGCTTGGCTGACGCACGTGAGGCAGCATCGATCATGATGAGGTGTTCCATGATCGAGTCGTTGACGGATCGGTCATCGACGCCGTAGTGAGTCTGCATAATGAAGACGTCCGTACCGCGCACGGATTCACCGAAGCTGCAACGCACTTCACCGTTGGCGAACTCAACGAGATTGTCGCTGCCAACTTCGATGTCGAGATGCTGGGCCACCTCCTGAGCGAGTGCAGGATGGGTGCGGCCCGTATAGAGAGCGAGGCGCTTGGTGGTGACCTTTTCCATGTGAAGTCCCGGGTGAGTTTGAGGTTGGATGGGGACGGGATCTACCCGACGGGGGCAGTGTAGAACGCGCCGGTCGTCGCGTTCGAAAGGACAGCGGACCCCGCAGGCAGATGCGCATACGGACCGACGACGGTGTCGTTGCCAATCTCGGCATTGTGGCCGACGCTGTGTTCCACGACTGCGCCGTTGCCGACTGTGCAGTCAGATAGACGCGTGTCGGGCCCCAACTCGCAGCCGTCCCCGATTACGGTTGCGCCCTGCAGCATTGTGCCGGGGTACAGCGTGACGTCGCGACCGATCGTGACGTTCACATCAATGAAAGTCTGACGCGGGTCAAGCATCGTGACGCCGTTGAGGAGCCAATGGCGGTTGGTGCGGTTACGTAGCTCACGTTCGGCGAGAGCAAGTTGCCATCGGTCGTTAACACCTTGCGTCTCTGCTGCGTCGGCCTGGACCGCTCCGACACGATGACCCATGTCGGCGAGGGCAGCAACTACATCGGTGAGGTAATACTCGCCTTGAGCGTTGTCAGTGGTGAGATTGCGAAGCGCCGGTCCGAGCAGGTCGCGGCGAAAGCACAGAATGCCAGTGTTCCATTCTTTGATGTCGAGTTCATCAGGCGAGGCGTCGCGTTGCTCGACGATGCGAGCGACCTGACCGTCTTTCTTGCGTATAATTCGACCGTATCCGGTCGGGTCCTCAAGCACGCTTGTCAAGAGCGTGCATGCATTTTGATTGGCGACATGGGTGGCGACCAGTTCGTCTAGCGTCTCGGGCCCGAGGAGGGGCGTGTCGCCTGGCAGTATGACGATTGTGGCTTCGTCGTCGTAATCGTCGCCGTCGAATGCGGTCATGCCGACGGCGGCTGCATCACCCGTGCCATTTTGTTCAAGCTGTTCGACGAACGCCACGTTGGCCCAGTCCGGTGCACGCTCGGCGACTTTGCTCATGACTGACTCAGCCTGGTGACCGACCACGACGGAGGTGCGAGTCGGCTGGAGTTTCTCAAGCGCATGGATCACATGGAGCACCATGGCGCGCCCACAAATGAGGTGGAGCGGCTTCGGGCGACTCGATCGCATGCGAGAGCCTTCTCCAGCAGCGAGGACGATTGCGGAAACACTCATGGTTCCGGGGGGAGGAATCGAACCCCCATTCTCGGCACCAAAAACCGCTGTCTTGCCGTTAGACGACCCCGGAGTGGATCAGTCGACAAGCTACCGGAGTAGACGGCCTGCACAACTGATTGGTGTACTGAGATGTGAGTCGCCCGCTGCTCAGCTCAGAGTGACCGCTTGCGAGGTGAGACCGATAGCGTCATTGACCTTATGGGTTCGTTGATTAAGAAGCGCCGCAAGCGTATGCGGAAGAAGAAGCACAAGAAGATGCTGCGCCGCACGCGTCACCAGCGTCGCAAATAGATCATTTCACTATGCGGTCGGGTGCTCAATGCTTCTGATTCGTTGCCACATCTGACGGCACTGTGTGTGCCATGACAACCGTTGCGCCCTTGTCGACTAGGTCGGTAAGGGCGTTGCCATGTTTGCCATCGGTGAACCAGGTAGCGCCGCTTCCGGCGAGCTTCGGTGCTGTTCCGGTCCGTTCGGCGACGGCGTCGCGCCACCATGCCAGTCGTGGTTCGACTGCAAGAGCTGCGGGTTCGAGGTCGTTGGGCCCATGTGCGGTCGGGCCGCCGAGCTTGTCCCACGCCCGGTACGCGGCTGGAGTGTTGACTGCTAGTGGGGGAATGATGAGAGTCACATCTCGGTCGACGTGTGGGAGCGGCTCGATCATTTCGCCGATGCCGGTGACTCGGGCTCGGCCACCAACGAGACAGAAGCTGATGTCAGCGCCAAGACCTGCGGCTCGTGCGAGCGATGCAGTGTCAATGGGATAACCGGCCCAACGGAGCGCAGTGGCGGCATCGGTGGAGCCACCGCCGAGACCGCCGCCATGCGGGATACGTTTGTCAATGTTGACTTTTGCTGAGGTATTTGCGAGGGCGAGCGCATGAGCGACGAGGTTTGAGTTGTCGGTCGGTACACCGTCAGAGAATGCCCCTGTCGTCGAGAGCCCTGATCCAGATGGATCAAATGTGAGGACATCGTGCAGGTTGAGGCTGACCATCTCGGCGTCGATGAGATGAAAGCCGTCGCTGCGAAGTCCGGTCATCTTTAGGCTTAAAGTCAGCTTGGCGTGCGCCCGCCATGAGCCTGGGCCGCAGATGTCAGTCATGCACGATCGCTGCCAGACGAACCCACGCGTTAACGTCGAGTTCTTCGGGTCGGTCCGTGCTGACTACGTCGGCCTCCTCGAATTGTTCGGCCTGGACCAAACCGCTCAGCGACTTGCGTAGCATCTTGCGGCGTTGTCCGAATGCGGTCTTCACCAGCGTGAAGAGCTGTTCGGGGTCGGCTGCTGCGAGGTGATCAGGCATCGGGTCGTGGCGCGTGATTTCGACGAGGGCGGACTCTACGTTGGGACGCGGAATAAACACTGTTGCGGGCACGAGCCCAACGATTCGGGCCGACCCCCAGTACGCGGCTTTGACGCTGACTGCGCCGTATCCCTTCGTCCGAACTGGCGCAGCAAAGCGTTCTGCGACTTCGCGCTGCACCATGACCAGAATTCGTCGCACTTGAGGGACTTCATCCAGAAGGTCGCAGACAAGCGGGGTTGCAACGTTGTAAGGGAGGTTTGCCACGAGGACCCAGCGATGATTCGGATCAAGCGTGGAGTCCCAGTCGAGGCGCATTGCATCGCCTTCGATGACCTCAACGTTGGGTCGGTCGGCGACGATTTCTCGCAAGACGGGTACAACTCCTCTGTCAATTTCAAGCGCAGTCACCGCAGCGCCGGTGTCTGCCAGGGCCAGTGTGAGCGATCCGAGACCCGCACCGATTTCGACGACTTGGTCGCTGGTGCCGACGCAGGCAAGTTTGGCGATCCGGCGCACGGTGTTCGGGTCGGCGACAAAGTTCTGGCCCAAATCGCGCCTCGGCGCGAGCGAATGTTCTGTCAAGAGATCGTTGATACGTGGGCGTGAGTGCGTCATAACGCGTTACAGACGAATTTGAACAGGGATGGGTGCATCGGTGAGGTCAGCGAGTGTCTCGAATTGTGTGGTCTGGAGCATGAGTCCGTGGACCTGCGTTGCCGGAGCGAGCTGGGAGCGGCAGGTGATTGACCGGTTATTGTCGAGGTTGGTCACAGTGATTTCTTGCCCGGTGGTGATGTTCTGAGCAAGGCAGACGTTGGCCCCGGAGAGCCTGCCGAAGGTAGCGCTCGTGATGATTGTCTCTAAGCGGTCTGCGTTCGGGATGGCAATTTCGGAGATGCCACCAACCACAGACATTGGGCCATCAAGAAAAATTGGTGTCCGTGTGATCACCGTCGGCTCACTCGAGAGATTTGATTGCCCGGTCGCCGAATCGAGAGCGGAGGCGCCTCCCGGTACTGCGCCAGAATCGGTCGGCTGGCCGTCGTG